>Ga0208090_1000027_pt1 | contig 38621 bp, 37 predicted proteins | sample LakMenEpi20Jul12_FD_150718 | JGI IMG/M metagenome (GOLD analysis project Ga0208090, IMG submission 150718) | Freshwater microbial communities from Lake Mendota, WI - 20JUL2012 deep hole epilimnion (SPAdes) | ecosystem: Environmental > Aquatic > Freshwater > Lake > Epilimnion/Euphotic zone ...
ATGGTTGGCGCCTTGGAAGGATTCGGCGGAAAAGCCGGCGATGTACCATTGCATCAGCCGCGTGGTGGATCGGCGCAAGGTCTTTGAGCCCGCCGAGCGCGAGCGCTTCCGAGCGATCATGCGCATGCAGGAAAAGTTCTCGGGCTGCCGGGTCCTCTCCTACTGCCTGATGTCCAACCACATCCACATCCTGCTCGAAGTGCCACCGATGCCGGCCGAAGGCATCTCCGATGCGGAGCTTCTGAAACGCCTCTCAGCGATCCAGACCGAGGCCTTCGTCGCTGTCGTGGCGCGAGAGCTCTCCGACGCCCGCAAGGCGGGAAACGCGGCCCTCGTCGCCGAAATCCACGCCCGCTTTACCTACCGCATGCACGACCTGAGCGAGTTCATGAAGACCGTGCTGCAGCGCTTCACGCGGTGGTTCAACCGCACGCACAACCGCACAGGCACTTTGTGGGAAGAGCGCTACAAAAGCGTCATCGTCGAAAGCGGCATCGCGGCGCGAACGATGGCGGCGTACATTGATCTCAATCCGGTTCGCGCCGGCATGGTTTCCGATCCGGCCGAATACCGCTGGAGCAGCTATGGCGAAGCGGTGGGAGGCGGGCCAAAGGGCAATGGCAAGAAGGCGCGCGAAGGTTTGGTGCGAGCCTGCATGAGTCATCAGGGGGCGGGCTTTGAAGCGGAGAAATGGAAAGAAATTTCGCGTGTTTACCGTCGCGCGATGGGACTTGCCTTGGGCCGCAAGAGTGGAAATGCCACTGTCGAAAAAGGTGTGGTTAGGCCGCAGATGAACACGGCAGAAGCATTGGAAGCAAAGGAAAACGGCACCGTGCTGCCCGATCTTGGCATGGCAACGATGCTGCGCTGCCGTGTGCGATATTTCACCGATGGCGCGGTGATCGGCAGCAAGGCATTTGTCAACGAAGCCTTCGCCGGCGCGAGAGAACGTTTCAGCGCGAAGCGCACGGACGGTGCACGCAAACTGCGAGGCCATGCCAGCCCCGCATCTGGCGTCCTATGGAGCGCGCGGGATTTGCGACTGCGGGTTTGAGATGTCCTGACAGCCAAAATGAAAAACGGCTCGGCGTGAACACCGAACCGTTGATCATGAAACCACAATAATGAAAAAACGAAACTGGGAGCGGGATTAGATCAGCCCAGCTTTTTGAAGTGTTTGGAGAGCGCCGTTCTTGTTGATCGTCTTGAGCGCACGGCAGCTGAGCTTGAGGCGGACATAGCGACCAAACTCCGGGATGAAGATGCGTTTACTCTGAAGGTTGGGGGAAATCTTGCGTTTCACGACCTTGGTGACGTGACGACCGATACCGCCTTTTTTCTTGGCCAGACCGGAGCGGTGAATTCTGCCGCCGGAGCGGACACTGGTTCCTCGGATGATACAAATACGGGCCATGGCTTAAAGTGTGTTATAGTTGCGGGCCGCGAAGCATGGCCACCGGGCCGGTCCCGTCAAGACGAATCCTGCGACAAAATCACGATTTTTCGGATCGCTTGCGCCCGATGCGCTTGAGCCAGCGCTCGATATCTCGGAAAATGGCCTCTTTTTTCTCATCGTACATTAAAAGGTGGTAGGCATTCGGGTAGTTTCGGTAGGTCGCCGGGGCCTTCGGCGGAATGCGGGACACGAAACCACGGACATCGGAGTCGTTGTTGAAAAAATCGTTGCCCCCGTGCAAGACCAGCACTGGCTTGTGGAAGGTGGCGGCGCAATCGTTCATGCCATTGATATGTGAGGCAAGGGCACCAATCAGGCGCAGCGTGTGCTGCCGGATGTGGTAGGGGTTTTTATCCACCTGCTCGGCATGATGAGATTTTTGAGTCATCTGGACATCCTGACCGCCTGCAAGGGTATCGAGCGAGATGCGTGCCAGCGGCAATGTGGTAGCGGCGATTTGCACCAACCCCGGAGTCCATGCCGGTATGTCGTCGCGGAAACGGACGATGGGCGAGGAGAGGATCAGGCCATCGCAGGGGGCTTGATCCGACGGGGCTTGGCGCCAGGCGTGCGCGGCGATCAGTGCGCCCATGCTTTCGCCAAACCACACGATTTTTGCATCTGGGTGTCGCTCGCGCACCAGGCCGGTGAAAGCAAAAAGGTCGTTGTACCAGTCGCGCGGATCGCCGATGTCGCCGCGGCGTGCGTAAATCGGGTCACTGCCTTGGCCGCGGATTTCATAGGCGTAAAGCGCGGTGGTCTGTTGGTGCTTGAGCAGGTGATTGCCGAGATTGTTGTAATCGATGGAGGCTCCGCAGAATCCATGGATCCCAATCACTACCACGTCGGGTTCGTGTTGCTCGGAGATCCACTTGCGGTAACCGAAAGTTTCGCCCTTTGCACCGGCGGTCGTCGGGTTCTGGACCATGACCGGGCCCGATGCGCAGGCGCCAAGACACAAGGTGACCGCTGCGGTAACGATTGCGCGAAGTCTCGCAGGTAGCCGGTCAATCACAGCTGCAGTTTCGCCGACTTCCATAAAAAGGCAATGCCGTAGGAGCGCCCAATCGGGTGGCCGTGCCTCAGAGTTGGTTTCAAAAAACCCCTTGGATCAAAGGGTTTTTGCCTCACTGGCTGCTTGGCTGGAATGTGGCATTGGTGAGAAATGCGCGCGCCTCGCCAATGAGGTAGAGCGATCCCGCGACGAGCACCGGCGTGCCGTGCTGGCGCGCGGCGTGATAGGCCGACTCGAAATCGTCGAATGTTTCGTGATCCGGTGCATTTGGTGGCAGGCATGCGACGAGTTCGCCGACCGAAGTGGCACGCGGCGTGCGGATCGGGCAGATGAAAATTTTTGATGCGAGCGGGCAGAGGATTTCGAGGACGCCCGCGATGTCCTTGGCGTCGACTGCGCTGAACACGAGCGAGGCTTTTTTTTCCCGAAATTCGCTGTGCCATGTTTTGGCAAGCGACTCTGCCGAGTGAGGGTTGTGGGCGCCGTCGAGAATGACATCGGGCCGGATTTTTTCGAAACGCCCGGGCCAGAAAACGGATGCCAGGCCATGGCGCAGGACATCGGTGTTGAGAGGAAGCCCCGCGCGGTGCAAGGCGGCCACCGCGAGTGCCGCGTTCCAGCGCTGATGTTCGCCGGCCAGCGAGAGGCCGTAACCGTTGAGTGGTTCGGTGATGAATTCCAGCGGCGTGCGTTTTTCATTGGCCTCTTTTTCCAGCACGATCCGCGCCGATTCCTCCTGAGGTGAAGACAGCGCTGGTTTGCCTTCGACAAAAATTCCGGCCTTTTCCTTTGCGATGGCGCCAAGCGTGTCGCCAAGCCATTCCATGTGGTCGAGACCGATCGGCGTGATCACGCAGACGTCAGCCGGCACAGCGGTGGTGGCATCGAGCCTGCCGCCCATGCCGGTTTCGAGCACAATGATATCGCATTCGGATTCCCGAAACCAGCGCATTGCCAAAGCGAGCGAGATTTCAAAAAAGGTTGGGTGCGCGTCCATTTTCTCGCAGATCCCTCGCAGTTCCCCAAGCATCGAGGCACAATTTTCCTCGGCGATTTCGCAACCTGAGACCTTCACGCGTTCGCGGAAATCAATCAGGTGCGGTGAGGTAAAAAGACCGCTGCGGCGGCCGCAGGCTCGCGCGATGCTATCGATCATCGCGCAGGTGCTGCCCTTGCCGTTGGTGCCCGCGACATGGATCACCTTCACGCCGTGCGTGGGATAGGCGAGGAACTCCTTGAGCAGATGATGCGCGTTATCGAGACCCAGCTTGATGCCGTAGGTCTGCGTGGAAAACAACCAGTCGATGGCCTCGCGGTAGTTCATGTTGCCGGATCCGCGTGTGGCTTTTCCCGATGCGTGCGGGCTTGGGCCTCAGCCATGGTTGGTGAGTGCCTCGAGCAGGTAGCGTGCGGGGCGGAAGTTTTCGATCAGCACTTCACGCTGCGCGCCGCGGATCATGCGCACCTGGCGGATGTTGAAGTTCGGCGTCTTGTGTGGCGCGAAGAGGATGTCGTCGTGGGTCGAGTTTTCATGCTTTTTGAACATCGAGGGCAGAATGTCGCCACCAAGATGGTCATCGCGGCCGGTGGCGAGGTGACAGGTGCCAAGCACTTTCTCGTCCTGAATGTCGGCGCCCGACACTGGCAGAACCTGCGTGCCGAATCCGAGTTCGCCGAGCGTGCCGGTCATCGGATCATCCTTCAGTCGCGTGTTGTGGGCGTTGATGGTCGCCTCGTTTCCGGAGATCAGTGTTGAGCGGATGATGCAGCGATTTTTAACTTCGAGCACACCGAGGGTGCCGTCCTCGTATTTCATGGGAAATTGGCCGCGTGCGTCGCTCGGCACGAAGTAAACCTCTCCGGCTGGGAGGTTGGCGATGTCGGGAGATTTCCCGAGGCATAGGCCGTGAGATTTTTGCGCTTCCTGACCATCGAGACCGAGCCATGCGGTGAGTACGCGTCCGTCTTCGAGCGCGAAGTCGATCTCGATCGCGTCGGCGCGGGTGAGAGCCAGGCGAAGCTTTTCCGCATCGGCAGAAACTTCATGGTAATCGACCGCGAGCCCCGAGTTGAGGATGACATCGTTGAGCCCGTGCATGGTTGCGCCGCGGAATCCGTACTGTTTGCATTTTGCCGTCAAAGGTGCAGTCGCCGAATAGGTTGAGATGCAAAGGATGAGATCGTAGATCGGGTAAATGTCGCGCTCGAGTGAAAGGTGATTGCCGGCGGTGTCCCACACATCGTCATCCAGATCGAGATTTGATCCACGGGTGCATCGGTAGGCAAACATTTCCCCACCGCTCATGCCGAGTTCCTCCATCGAGCCATCGCGCAGGCCCTGATAGAAATGTTTGTGTGCGTTTTTCTGAACCGGAAATCCTTCATGTTTTAGAAACGCGAAGTCCTTGATGAGTGCTGCGGGTTCATCGAAATCGATCAGGATGCAAACACGGCACCCTTCGGTCGGCGCAAAAACAGTGCCGAGCAAACGCTTCAGGTCGAATGCCGGAAAAATGCGCTTGGTCGGATTGAGCATAATTTCCTCACTCAGGTAATCGGGCAGTGTGATCGGTGAGTTATGTGACATGTCCAAAAAACTTAACATCTCGAAGCGTTGCCGCAAGGGCGATTGAATGTTTGAAACGGAAACGCGCGTTTCGGATCACGGGTCTTGGGAATTGCGCAGGTTGGCAAGCTCCGTCGACATATCGTCCAAGCTAGTCCAAAGTTCGCTTGCCACATAGAGCGGCGCTCGACACCTAACCGCAAGCGCGATGCAGTCCGATGGGCGGGCATCGAGTTCGATGATCTTGCGCTCCATGATCTCGTTTTCGGCTTCGATGATCAGTCGCGCATGGTAGATGTCCCCGACGAGATCGCAAATCACCGCCCGCGAGACGGTGGCGCCGAATGCCTGAAGCGTGAAATGATACAGGTCGTGGGTCATCGGTCGCGCGGGTTGGTGACCGGAGAGCATCAGATTGATCGCGGCGCCTACGGCGGGATCGATGTACATGAGAATGGTTTTCTTGCCATCGCTCAGAAATGCCGCGCACCCAGCCTGTGTGGGAAGCATGGCGATCGGCTCGACCTCGACAAGTGGCGGCATGGCAGGACTTTCGTGGTGAATTGCCCGCCATCCAAGAGCAAAAAACCATTTTGGTGGCATGGCTCCGTGCCCCTCGACTTCACCTCTTTCGGGGCTTGGCAGGCTTGGTGGCGCGTGGCTTACTTTCCTTTCAATCGACCATGTCCTCAGTCACCCGTTTTTCCTGCCTCCTGATTGCAGCCCTCTTGCTGAGCCAATGTGCCCCGCATGTCCCCAAAAACTGCACTTCAATCCCACGATCATCGCGCGTGCCTTCGGCTTCGCTGATCGATGAGGCCCGCGCGAACTGGTCCATCCTCGGCAATGCTTCGCGCAAAAACGAATGGCCCGCCGCACGCGATCGCTACAATGCCGAAGTCGGCAAGCTCTTTGATCAGATCCGCTGCGGCCGCGGCTCGTGGAATGATCGTGCCGCAGCGATTGGCACGCGCATTGCCAAAACCGACCGCGATCATGTCGATCCCGACACGCTCGACGCGCTTGTGCCTGCCTCAACCATCGAGGTCACCGAAGTCAAAAAACACAACGGCAACCACGGCCTTGGGGTTCCGGCAGTCGGTTGGAAATCCACCTCGCCCGTCGGCATGAAGCGCGAGCGCTATCTGCTCCCCAACGGACTCCCCTACAACATCACCGCCACTCTCGAATTCGACCGCAAAGGCTCTCCGACCTGGCAGTTCAACAAACGCTGGGCCGTTGAGACAGCCACCATCGGTGGCCACAAACACCCGCTCGCCGCCGATTGGTCGGCACCGAATGATTTCTATTGGAAAATGTGCGACCTCGACGACCTGGTCATCCAAAATGTGCTGCTGCCCGATCGCTTCACCGAGGAAACCGGCATCTATTTCGTCACTCCTTACGATCCGAACAAAATTCCTATCGTGCTCGTTCACGGACTCGTTTCAAGTCCCGACGCGTTCAAGAATGTCATCAACGAACTCGCGCCCGAACCATGGTTTCGCGAAAACTATCAAATCTGGCTCTACAACTATCCCACCGGAAATCCGTGGATCTACAGCAGCATGAAATTCCGCGAGCTGATGCATGAAGCCTGCGCCTACGCCCGCAGCAAAGGTGGTAGCGAAAAACTCAACCGCATGGTCGTCGTCGGTCACTCGATGGGCGGACTCGTCACCCGCTCCAGCGTCACCGATCCCGGCCAAGAACTTTACAAGGCCATGTTCAACAAACCGATCAACAAAATCAAAGCCTCCGATTCCACCATGCGCATGATCCGCGATGGCACGCTCTACAAACCGCTTAGCGAGCCCAAGCGTGTGGTCTTTCTCGCTGTGCCGCATCGCGGCAGCCCGATGGCGAATCTGACACTTTCCAACTGGATTTCAAAACTGATCAAGCTTCCCAAGACCCTCACAGTGGATCTGCTCGATGCCACCCTCCTCGCCATGAGTGACATCGCCCAAGGTGAGGATGCAACCAAGCACCTGCCGACCTCGATCGACAGCCTCTCCCCGCGGGCGCCAGCTACCCTCGCGCTCAATAAATTGCCGCTGCCGAAAAAAATCACTTTCCACTCGGTCATCGGTGATCGCGGCAAGGGCGACACGCCCAACAGCAGCGATGGAGTCGTGCCATACTGGTCGTCGCATGTCGCGCCGGTTGCCTCCGAATTGATCGTCGCCTCCGATCATAGCGTGCCCAACAACTTGCAGGCATCGGAGGAGCTCAAGCGCATTCTCAAACTGCATCTCAAAAGTAAAAACTGATACGAAGCGGTCTTCGGTAAATCGATTTTCGCATTCCCGGCAATTTTCCCATCATGAGTCCTGAGCAACAACTCACCGCCCTCACCAAAGGCTGCGCCAAAGTCCTTTCGGAAAAAGAACTGCTGGAAAAACTCCGCCTCGGCCGGCCGCTGCGCGTGAAGCTCGGCGTCGATCCCACCGCGCCCGACATCCACTTCGGCCACACGGTCGCGCTCGAAAAACTTCGCCAGTTCCAAGAACTCGGCCATCAAGCGGTGCTGCTTATCGGCGATTTCACTGCCACCATCGGCGACCCCTCTGGCCGCTCGGCCACCCGCCCGCCGCTCACCCGCGACGAGGTCCTCGTCAATGCCGAGACCTACACCGACCAAGCCTTCAAGATCCTCGACAAGTCGAAAACCGAAATCGTCCACAACGGCGATTGGTTTCGCAAAATGACCTATGAGGAAATCCTCAAACTCAACGCCAAGGTCACACTCCAGCAAATGCTCCAGCGCGAAGACTTCCGCAACCGCGTCGATGCCGGCCAGGAAGTGCGCCTTCACGAACTTCAGTACCCGGTGATGCAAGGCTGGGACTCGGTGGAAATCCGCGCCGATGTCGAGCTCGGCGGCACCGACCAACTTTTCAACATCCTCGTCGGCCGCGACCTCCAAAAGGAGGCGGGACAAGCGCAGCAAGTGGTGATGGTGATGCCGCTGCTCGAAGGCCTCGACGGCGTGCGCAAGATGTCGAAGTCCTACGGCAACTACATCGGCGTCAGTGATCCGCCACAGGAAATGTTCGGCAAGCTGATGAGCGTCTCCGACGCGCTCATGGATCGTTACTACACGCTTCTTCTTGGTGAGGCCCGCGATCCTTCGGGTCATCCGATGGACGCCAAGAAGTCGCTCGCGGAAAAACTCACCGCCCGCTACCACGGCGAAGCCGCGGCCACCGCCGCTCGCGCCGACTGGGACACGCGATTTTCAAAAAAGGATCTCGCCGCTGCCGATCTGCCGGAAATTTCCCTTGCCGATCTCCCCGCCGAATCGACCGTGCTCACGCTCACTGCCCACGCGTTCAGGTCCGCCTTCGAACTGGAAAAATCCAACGGCGAGCTGCGCAAGCAGTTCATTTCAAGCGGTTCGGTCCAGCTCAACGGCGAGAAGCTCACCGATCCGGCTGCGGTGATTTCGCCCAAGGTGGGCGACACGCTCAAGCTCTCCAAGAAACACGCGGTGCGCTTCGTTTGAACCGGCACGCGGCAGCCAAGCTCAGCGCTTGGCTACGCTCGCAAGGCTCGGTTGCTGGCGAAGGATGTTGGCCAACATCCGGCGGCAATGCTCGAAGCCGGTGCGTTGGCTCAGAATTTGCACACTGCGCGCAAAAGATCCCCACTGGACGATCTGCACCTCCACATTGCGGCGGCCCCAGATGTTCATGGTTTCCTTGTTCGGCTTGTAAATGTCGATCGTGCCGGTACCGGTCAGCGCGGAACCGTAGTCATCGATGACATAAAGATGAGGCAGGCCCTTGATGCGGAAGGTGGTTCCCGCCGGATAGAATGACCAGTCGGCGGCCGCGCTGCGCACCCGGTCGGTGTAGCGGAGATTCGTACCCGCGGCATTTTTGCTGCCATAGACGAGGTGATCATCCTCGCTGCAGGTGTAAGCCGTCGTGCGGGCGACGCGATGACGCTCGCTGAACGCGTAAACGGGCATGCCGTGTTTGTCGCGAGGCTTGCTGGCCGCGGCGGACATCAGCTGCGAGGAAGGCCCCGCCACTTGAAAACTTTCGCGCTTGGTCTCGCGAGCATGGGCGATGGCGTTGATCCTGGATTTCGGGATGACGGTGAGGCTGCTGTTTCCGCAGCTGGCCAGTAGGCCAATCGCCAAGGCTAAGGTGCCGATATTCGCAAATCGAAATGTCATGAGCTCAAATGGTTGTGAAGCTGTCTGGTTCGGCCGACCCGCGCTTCACACGCATCGCCCAATAGCGCTCTAGGACTAGCCCCGCTACGGGAACGGCGCAAACGGAAAATCCCCGGAATTTCGCCCAAATCTTAAAAATCGACTGATTTTCAACGACTTACGAAAACGACAAAATGCCATTGAGGGCAATTTATGCGGCATAAAACCCAGCCAAGGGGTCTCAAAATATGCCTGCGGGGACCCCATTTCCGCGCCCAACCGGGCGGGCGACCATCGACTCAAAGAAGCGGTCGATGCCCGGCCTCGCCGCCAAATCGTCCATGGCCTCAGCCAGCCGACCCCAGCGCCACACAAACCCTTCATCGGCCAAGCGCAATGGCCTCACGCGTGATTCACCTTTGAGTCCATGTGGTGAAATGACATTCACCACGCCCGAGAAAAAGGCATCGTCTAACAGAAATTCCAAAGCGCGCAGGAAGTCCTCCATGTGCAGCCAGGCTTCGTCTTTTGCGAGGCCCGAAATTTTTTCAGTCCCAGCCTCTTGCACCAGCACCCTGCCAAGCCGCATCGCGACCTTGCGGGTCCGCGGCGGCACCACCGCCCCGAAAAACGCATCCTCCCAAGCCAAGGCCGCACGACTTGCTGCGCACTTTCCAAGCTCGCCCGACCATTCGTCATGAATGCGATCGTGATCACGGTCATACCAATCGACGGTCGAGGCATTGAGCCACACCCGCGGCGCGATTCGGCATGAGGCCAGCCCAAGCCCCAGAGCGTGCGTCGATTCAAGCCGCGCGACGGCACCATCGCCATCGGCCAGATTCACCACCGCGTCGGCCCCCTCCAATGCCATTGCCCAGGCCCCGACATTTTTGCCATCCCACTCCAAATGCATTCCATCGTCACATGCCACACCGTCGCGTCGGCGGCCGACCGCCACCACCTCCCAACCAAGCCGCGAAAAATGACGGCACGCATAGCGCCCCAAAACACCCTCTGCACCCATCACCACAATCACCGGATTCATATAATTTGTCTGTTTGGCTTCAGGATCTGAATTTCAAAAATTTCTGAAAAATTTGTTTTTCCGGTCATGTCGAATTATCCTAGCAGTTTTGCGGCCATCTGGATGGCAAATCCATGTTTCATCATCGCCACCCGATCGGCCATCCGGGAGGCGAATTCGACGAATTCCTCCAGTTGCCTCATCTGCTCGTGAAAGGCCCGACCCTCCGGTGTCGCAATCCCGCGGCTCTCCTGCGCGCACTTGCGCACCACCTCCAGCGCGGGATCGATTTCCCGCCGCTTGCGCTCCCGCGCCACCACCGTGAAAATACGCCAAACATCTTTCTCCGCCTCAAAATACTCACGCCGCTCGCCCTTCCGCACCACCACCCGCAACAAACCCCACGCGACCAATTCCTTCAGGTTAGCATGGGCATTGCCACGGCTGATCTCCAATGCCTCCATCACTTCATCGGTCGACATGGGTTCGGCCGCCGTCATCAACAGGGCGTGGATCTGCGCCATCGTGCGGTTGATTCCCCACTGCGTGCCCATCGCGCCCCATTGGGCGATGAATTCCTCGCGCGCTTGCTCGAGGCGGTCGTCGGCTTTGACTTTCATCATTTTCAATTATTTCCGAAAATTAGGCATTCAGCAAGGGAAATCATTCGCCACGCCGCCCGCGCCCTCAAAGCGCTCGACTTTCCCACGGCCCCGAGGCCATTTTCCCGGCCGTGAAAGATCGATTTTCAGGCCCCCGCCGCGAACACGGCAAACAGGCGCGCGAGAACCGTCATGTCCGCGATGCGGAAAAGCCCGAGAAGACCATGCCCGCTCTCGATGAGGACGAGCTGATGGCGCTGATCGCCGAGCACGAGGTGCCGTTCGTGCTGATCCTCGACTGCGTGCAAGACCCGCACAACCTCGGTGCAATCCTTCGCACGGCCGATGCCGCCGGCGTGCATGCGGTGGTCGCGCCGAAAGACAAAGCGGTCGGTATCACCGAGACCGTGCGCCGCATCTCGGTCGGCGCCGCCGATCATGTGCCTTTCGCGCAAGTCACCAACCTCGCCCGCACGATGGAGAAACTCAAAGCTGCCGGACTCTGGCTCGTCGGTACTTCGGATCATGCAAAATCCAAATCCATTTACGAACTCGATCTCAAAGGACCGCTCGCGCTGGTGATGGGCGCCGAGGAAAAAGGCATGCGCCGACTCACCGAGGAAAATTGTGATTTCCTCGCATCGATCCCGATGGCCGGCAAAGTCGAGTGCCTCAATGTCTCGGTGGCCACTGGCGTTTGCCTGTTTGAGGCGGTGCGACAGCGCGCAAACCCGCCATCATGAACGAGCCCGTTCGCATCCTGTCCGATCTCCACCTTGGTCACAAAATTTCGCGGATCAGGCAGGTTTCCGCGCTGCGCCCGCTCATCGCCGGTGCTGGCACGGTGATCTTCAACGGCGACACCTGGCAGGAACTCGCAGCGCCATTTCGCCAACATTCGCGCGAAATGCTCGATGAGCTTCAATGGCTCTGCGCCGAGGAGGCGGCCGATGCGATTTTTCTGCCCGGCAATCACGACCCCTCATGGCCGGGCCAGGGTTGGATCGAATTGGCAAACGGCCGCATCGTCATCAGTCACGGCGATAGCCTGCTCTTCGACGGCTCGCCATGGAAACGCGAGATCCTCGGCAACCGTGAAAAAATCCTCGAGATCTGGCGGCAATTTCCCGATGCGGTACGCGACCCCGCGCAGCGCCACGAACTCGCCCGCCTCATCGCCCGCGAGTTGTGCTCGATCGAGCATTCGGCCGGTCGTCATTTGATCCAGCGCGCATGGGATGCAGCTTTTCCGCCGACCCGCGCGCTGCACATGCTGGCAAGCTGGCTGCATCATGGCCGCCACGGAGCCGAGTTTCTGAAAATTTTTTTCCCGCAAGCCGAGGTCCTCGTGACGGGGCATTTCCATCAACGCGGTTGCTGGCAGCATCGCGGCAAACTCATCATCAACACCGGCACCTTCATGGATCCGGGTCGTGCTCAATGGGTCGAATGGCAAAAGGGACTGCTAAGTCGCGGTAACATCATCGAGGGCCCGCAAGCCTGCGCGCTCGGCGAGACGCTCGATCTTTGGCGCATCGGGTAAATTGCCCGTACTTGCCTCGTTCGGCCCCAAAGTAACGGACTCTCGACTTGAAAAGACCTTAGGCCAGGTCTATCAACGCGTGCCCACGCAAACTTTTGGGCGGTCCTTTCATCATGAACGCCATCACTCGCTGCTTCGATACCTACTGGTCCTCTTCCATCGGGAAAAAAATCGTGGTCGCGGTGACGGGTATCTTGCTCTGCCTGTTTCTTGCCGGGCATCTTGCCGGCAACCTGCTGATCTACGCCGGTCGCGAAGCCTTCAACGAATACGCCGCGTTTCTTCACTCGATGCTGCACGGCGCTGGCATCTGGATCGCGCGCATCGGATTGCTGGTGGCAGTGACGCTGCATGTTGTCGGCACGATCGCGCTGACGCGTCAGAATCGCGCTGCGCGCCAACCCTACGAATGCAAGGCGACGATCCAAGCCACCAAGTCATCGCGAATGATGATTTGGTCGGGTCTCACGATTCTCGCCTTTGTGATTTTTCACATCCTGCACTTCACCGTGCGTGTCGATTGCGAGCTCGCGTCGCTCGGCAAGGACGACCCTTACGGCATGGTGATCGTTGGCTTCAAAAGCCTTCCCGTTTCCGCATTTTACATTCTTGCGATCACGCTGTTGTGCTCGCACCTGCATCACGGAGTTGCCTCGATCTTCCAGACACTTGGTTTGCGGACCAAGAAAAACGAAAGCGCCATCCGCCAATTTTCCTCGGCTTTCAGCCTCGTCATCTGGCTCGGTTTCATTTCGATCCCCATCTCGGTTTATTTCAAATTTTTGAAATTCTGAATGCCCATCGCGGCGATCAACTCCATCCCCATTTCCCATGTCCATCAACCTCGACAGCAAGATCCCGTCCGGCCCGCTTGAACAAAAGTGGTCCAAGCACAAGATGGACTCCAAGCTTATCAACCCGGCGAACAAGCGGAAGTTTTCCGTCATCGTCGTCGGCTCCGGCCTTGCCGGTGGATCGGCCGCCGCGTCGCTCGCCGAGCTTGGGTATCAGGTAAAATGTTTCTGCTATCAGGACAGCCCGCGCCGCGCGCACTCGATTGCCGCGCAGGGTGGCATCAACGCCGCCAAAAACTACCGCAATGATGGCGACTCGGTGCGCCGTTTGTTTTACGACACCATCAAAGGCGGCGACTTCCGCTCGCGCGAGGCGAATGTCCATCGTCTTGCCGAAGTCTCGAACTCGATCATCGACCAGTGCGTCGCGCAGGGCGTGCCCTTTGCGCGCGAGTACGGCGGTCTACTCGACAACCGCTCCTTCGGCGGTGCCCAGGTTTCGCGCACCTTTTACGCCCGCGGGCAAACGGGTCAGCAATTGCTCATCGGATGCTATCAGGCTCTCGAAAAGGAAATCAAAAAGGGTGGCGTCAAAATGTACCCGCGCACCGAGATGCTCGATCTCGTGCTCGTCGGCGGTCATGCCAAGGGCATCGTTGCGCGCGATCTCAAGACCGGCGAAATTAGCAGTCACGCTGCCGATGCGGTGATCCTTGCGACCGGTGGCTACGGCAATGTCTTTTTCCTTTCGACCAACGCGATGGGCTGCAATGTCACCGCCACATGGCGCGCCACTCGCCGCGGTGCCTTGTTTGCCAACCCTTGCTTCACGCAGATTCACCCGACCTGCATTCCGGTGAGCGGCGATTACCAATCGAAGCTCACGCTCATGTCCGAATCGCTGCGCAACGACGGCCGCATCTGGGTGCCGAAGTCGGCCGAGGTCGCCGCCAAGCTGCGCGCGAAACAAATGAGCCCGAACGATGTTGCGGAAGACGACCGTGATTATTTCCTCGAGCGCAAGTATCCATCCTTCGGCAACCTCTCGCCTCGCGACATTTCCTCGCGTGCCGCGAAAGAAGTTTGCGACGAAGGTCGCGGTGTTTCATCGACCGGGCTCGGCGTTTATCTGGATTTCCGCGATGCGATTCAGCGCTTCGGCGAGTCGACGATTCGCGCGCGTTACGGCAACCTTTTCCAGATGTACGAAAAGATCGCCGGCGAAGATCCGTACCAGTTGCCGATGATGATTTATCCGGCCGTCCACTACACGATGGGCGGGCTGTGGGTGGATTACAATTTGATGTCGAACATCCCCGGTTTGCATGTCTTGGGCGAAGCGAATTTTTCCGATCATGGTGCCAACCGCCTCGGTGCTTCGGCGCTGATGCAAGGCCTTGCCGACGGCTACTTCGTGATCCCCACGACCATCGCCAATTACCTCGTCGGCCAAAAGCCTGGATCGGTGAACACCGACCTGCCGGAGTTCAAACAAACCGAAGCCGAAACCCGCGAGCGCATCAGCCGCATGCTTTCGATCCAAGGCAAGCGCACGGTCGATTCGTTCCATCGCGAGCTCGGCAAGATCATGTGGGACGAGTGCGGCATGGCCCGCTCGCGCGCTGGCCTCGATGGCGCGATCAAGCGCATCGCCGAAATCCGCGAGGAGTTCTGGACGCCCGGCCAAGGCGTGCTGATCCCCGGCTCGGGCAATTCGGTCAACATGGAACTCGAAAAGGCCGGCCGTGTGGCCGACTTCATCGAGTTTGGCGAAATGATGTGCTACGACGCCCGCGAGCGCGAAGAGTCGTGTGGCGGTCACTTTCGTGTTGAGCACCAGTTCACCGAGGCTGACTCCGAAGTGCAAACGGGCAAGACCCAGGCTGGTGAGGCCAAGCGCCATGACGAAAGTTTCTCGCATGTAGCCGCATGGGAATTCAAAGGCGCGGGCAATGCTCCGGTGCTACACAAGGAAGCTCTTGTTTACGAAAGCGTGCAGGCGTCGATCCGCAGCTACGCATAAGTCCCGCGTGTCCGATGCGCGCGGTCAGGCTCGCCGCAGGTAGCCCGGCAATTGCTCGCGTTGGAAGGCGGGGGAGGGGGCAGCACGACCAAAGGAAATTACTGCGCCCACACCCGCCGCATGCGGGCCGCCAAGACGCGGTTCGATCTCATACTCGGGAAAGCGGTATTTCGACCGCCGCCGCAGCACAGCTTTGAACACGCACAGCAAAAGAATCGCGGTTATCGCCGAGACTGCGGGCACAGCATACGGAGCCGCCATGTCGATGAGCGGGCGAAATTTTTCAATGCCCTTTGCGGCGGATTTTTTCTCCATCCGCTTGATGGCGATTGGCTCTTCAGGTTCTCCCTTTTTCTCGCCGAACATCGTTCGCTCCATCCAGTAAATGCGAATCGACATCTGCACGAGAAACGCCTCGAGCTGGCCCGCGCGGTCGGGTTTCTTGCGCGCCGCCATCACCGCATTTTCAAGCGCGCGCCCGCGATCCGCCATGGAGACTTTTTCCGCAAGCTGACGCGTGACGCGCATCGTCGATTCCTGCGGTTTGCCAACATGGTAAAAAACCACGACCGCCGGACGGATGCCGCCAAAAATTTTATCGACCCAATGATCGTCGTGCCACTCCTGCGGCGGCTTTTGATCCGCGCGGTAAAGATACACAAAAAGGTCGATCGCCGAATCGCCGGCGTGGTAGTTCAGAAAGGTCAGCCGCTCCTCGCGTTCGCCCACGCCCAACAGCAGTTGCGGGTCGACCAGAAAACCTTCGGGCCGCTTATCGGCATAGGCAGCTTTGGCATCGAGCAGCGGATCGGCGGCGGCCTCGTGCGGAGCTTTTTTGTTCGCAAGATTCTCACGCTTCGAATTGCGTTCCTCGCGCGCATTGGCAAGGGGCACTGCGGCGAGAGCCAGAATGATAACCAAAACACGCATCATGATTCGATCGGATTGGTCTGTTTTTCCTCCCTCGCAGGCACATGGCCGTCGCGCATCCGCTTCAAACCATCAATGCCTGATGTCGGTGGCATGACCTTGCGGCGGAACTGTGCGGGATCGCGCCGCGCCTGACGGCTTCGCTTGGTCAAAATCCCCTCAAGGTGAGCCAGCAATTTGACGAGCCCTTCGGCGTAGCGGCCTTCGATCCAGTGGCCGTGCGCGCGCGAGAGACATTCAAAGGTGTCCGATTCGTTCAAAATCGCATCAAGCGTGTAGCCAAACGTCATGCCCGCCGCTTTCGATTCTGGATCGATGGTGATGAGGATACCCGACTCGTTGGGTTTGTCCGCCGGCACATCTTCGAACGCCGCGCGATTCAGCAGCCAAAAACCAAATTGACGAATGTTTGCCACCTCGCCGAGCGAGCCGGTGTACACTGCGACAAACAACTGCGGGAAGCGCCGCGACATGCGCTCCAGTGCCGCCTCAACGCGCTCGCGCTGACCATGCCCAAACATACCGGCTACATCCGTCAGCGAGCGCAAGCTCACCTCATCCCCACCGTAGGCAAAGTCCGCATCCGCAATCGAAAATCCGCAATGCGGGCACAGTTCCGCCGCGCGGTGAATGCTTTGGACACATCTCGGGCACTTCATCATCGGAGAATGAAATTCGATACGAATCGCCCAAAGCTTCGTCAAAACAAAATATCAGGAAAACCAAATAAAATGCGCTGATTCAAAGTCTTCCAAGCGAATCTTCACACATACTCGGGCATCTGCCATGCTCCGTGCGCATGAGTGAAATCACCGAAATCGATCGCGACGATTTTCGCAATTTGCTGGTCGAAATTTCGCAGGCCCACATGCCCTTCGGGAAATTCGGCATCAAGGCCCACCCGCCCTCGGGCGTGCCGCTGATGGATCTTCCTGTCGAATACCTCGCGTGGTTCAAGGAACGGGGATTCCCCAAAGGTCGCCTTGGCGAACTGATGGCGCATGTTTGCGAGATCAAGGAGGTCGGCATGGACTCGGTCTTCGACCCCTTGCGCGAAGCCAAAGGCGGCCGCTTTCGGCTTCAAGTAAAACGACCGCGCTCGTTTGATTTCGACTGAGCCGCTCAAGCCCCAGTGCCGGCAAGGATCCTTGCCTGATCGAAGTCAAACGGCGTGAGCTCGAGCAGTAAATCATCGCCCGCCGCAAAGCTTGCGCCCGCATCGGCGAGGCTCTTGGAGAGGTGGGCCAGGATCACCTTGCCATTCGGCAGCTCGACCCGGTAGAGCACGGCACCCCGCGTCTCGAGCACTTTCCCGCGGGTTTGAATCGTGGCGTCTGGCATGGCTAAGCGCTTTGAAACGCTTTCCGGGCCCGGGCGCAAGCCGGAGCATCGGAAAATTTTCGCCAGTTTCCCGACTTCGCGGCAAGGACCTTGCTTGACGCCACGCGGATCCGCATCATGATGAACGCCAGTCGGCCGCGCCCTAATTGCCGGACCCGGCGTCGTCCATTCCATTCACTGAACCGCCATGAACACACGAATCGCTTCGGTCATCAGCGTCGCACTCTGCGCGCTCCTTGCATCATGCTATCCCTACGATGAGGGAGCCAATCGCAAGAAAACCAAAAAAACATCGCCCAGCGCCACGGCCACCAAAACCGAGGCAGAGCAAAAAGCCGAGGAGCAAAAGCTCAAGGAAAAGCAGGTCGCGGAAACGACCTTGGCCGATGGTGCTGCAGTCACCGAGACCACCGATAGCACGATTAAGCCAAGCGAAAGCCCCGCCACTTCTCCGGCCACCAGCCCTGCAGTGAAGCCAACGACCGCGGCCAAGAAACCCGAGTACTCCTTCGCCAGCAAAGTACCGGGCAAGGAGGGATTTGTTTTCAGCCCCTACAACAACAAGGTTGTCGATGTGCGCGATATCCCAAGCGGCACGCTCGTGCAGGATCCGACCTATCCCGCAGCGGAGAAAAAGTATTTCCGAGTTCCCTGATTGCCTCGTTTTTCCCGGTCAATTTTTCCTGCTTCAAACAACCGGGTCCCACACACAGGACCCGGTTTTTTTCGAATGAACGCCGACTTTCCGAACATCAGCATCTTGGGTAGCGGGCTTCTCGGCGGATCGCTCGCATTGGCGCTTGCAGCGCAAGCGCAGGCTCCGCGCGTGAGGCTGTGGGCCCGCAAGGCGCAAACGGCGGCCGATGCGCTCGCGCTCGGCATCGATGGCGCAACCGATGATCTCAAGTTCGCTGTCGAAGGTGCCGACCTGCTGGTGCTGTGCGTGCCGGTCGGCGCGATGCCCGCACTTGTCGCAGCCGCGCTCGAGGCCGGTCTGCCCGCCACCTGTCTCGTCACCGATGTGGGCAGTGTGAAGCAAGCCCCGCATCGCGAACTCGCACCACTGCTTGCGGCAAAAGGCATCGATTTCATCGGCAGTCACCCGATGGCGGGATCCGAGCGCAACGGGCTTGCGGCCACCAGCGCGTCGCTTTTCGAAGGCGCTGCATGCCTTCTCACGCACGAAGGCGAATCAGCCGGACCCCGTGGTGCGGCGCTGGAAACATTCTGGAAATCGGTCGGTTGCCACACCGCATGGATGAGCCCTACCGCGCACGATGCCCTCGTCGCACGCATCAGCCATTTGCCCCACCTCATCGCCGCGAGCGCCGCGCGCGTTTGTCTGAAAAATCCCGCCGATGGTCGCTTCGGCGGTGGCGGACTGCGCGACACCACCCGCGTCGCCTCCGGCAATCCCGACATGTGGGCCGAGATCGTCACTGAAAACCGCGCCGCACTGCTCGACCCGCTGCGCGAAAGCATCGCCGATCTCAACAAGGTCCTCAAGCTGCTGGAAAACGGCGACCAGCAAGCCGCCCATCAATGGCTCGCCGAAGCCAAGCAACCGCGCGACGCTCTGCAAGCGCAGCATGCGGATAAAAAATCTTCGCCCCATGCCGGCTGACACCACGCCGATGTTGCACGCCGCGCCAATCTGTTAGAAAGCCTGCCAACTGATCCATGTCCGAATTCCGAGTCACATCCATTTCAAAAATCCACGCAGACTTCAGCGTGCCGGGCGACAAGAGCATGTCGCACCGTGCCGCGATCCTTGGCGGTCTTTCCAACGGTACTTGCACCATTCACAATTTCCTTCCCAGCGAAGACTGCATCAACACGCTCAACGCGATGAAGGCGCTCGGCGCCGAATATGAGGTGATCGATGAACTTGCGGGCTATGGACCGACGCACTTGCGCATTCATGGCCAATCGATGCAGCTCAAGGCTCCTGCCAAACAGATCGACTGCGGCAACTCTGGCACCGGCATGCGCCTGCTCGCGGGCTTGCTCGCGGGACAAAGTTTCACATCGGAGCTGTTTGGCGACGCCTCGCTTTCATCGCGCCCGATGGGCCGCATCACCATTCCGCTCGCGCAGATGGGAGCTCACATTGAAACGCTCGGCGAAAAACCCGGTTGCGCGCCACTGCGCATTCATCCGGCAACGCTCGCACCGATCACTTACGAAATGCCTGTCGCAAGCGCGCAGGTGAAAAGCGCGGTGCTGCTTGCCGGCATGTTTGCCAAAGGCACCACCACCGTCATCCAACCTGCCACCACGCGCGACCACACCGAGCGCATGCTCGCCTCGTTCCGCGTCAACACGATCCACGCCGGCGACTCAATCTCACTCACCGGCGGCCAAGTCCCGCAGGCCTGCGATTTCACCGTGCCCGGCGACATTTCCAGCGCGGCATTCTGGCTGGCCGCCGCCGCCGCCTTGCCCGGCGCCCGACTCACCCTCCACAATATCGGACTCAACCCGACGCGCACCGCCATTGTCACCGCACTCAACCGCATGGGCGCACGCATCATCATGACGCCGCACCAGGCAAGCGGTGAACCGATCGGCGACATCGAAGTCCACGGCTGCAGGCTCAAGGGCACGACGATTCTACAAAGCGAAATTCCCAACCTCATCGACGAGATCCCGGTGCTTGCCGTTGCCGCCGCACTGGCCGATGGCACCACGGTCATCCGCAATGCCGCCGAACTGCGCGTGAAGGAAACCGATCGCATCACGACCGTCGTCAACAACCTCCGCGCGATGGGTGGCAATGTCACCGAGTATGAAGACGGCATGGAAATCACCGGCGGCTCGCCACTGCACGCCGCAGAGATCGACAGCTTCGGCGACCACCGCATCGCCATGGCCTTTGCCATCGCCGGGCTCTTCGCTTCGGGCGAAACCATCATTCGCAACACCGAATGCGTGAACACATCCTACCCGGGCTTTGCGCATCATCTCGATGCCATTCGCCGCGAAAAAACCATGCCCGCCGATTTCATGCTGCCAACCACACGCCCATCGTGAGCACGCCCGACTCCAAGCATTTCGCTATCGCCATCGACGGCCCCGCTGCCTCCGGCAAAAGCACCGTCGCACGCCTGCTCGCGCAACGACTCGGACTCGTGATGGTCAACTCGGGAGCGATGTACCGCGCCGTGACATGGAAGGCGCTCGGCGAACACCTTGATCCGCACGACAGCGCGGCAGTGGCAAACCTGCTGCGCCGCATCCGCATCGAATGCGGCCACGATGGCATCGGCTCGACCATCACCATCGACGGCGTCGATCCTGGCGATGCGCTTCGCAGCGAAAAGGTGAACGCCAATGTATCGGCGATCTCTGCCATTCCCGAAGTGCGCGACGCGCTGATCGGAATCCAGCGCGGATACACCCAACACTCGAACGTGGTGATGGAAGGCCGCGACATCGGCTCGGTCGTTTTTCCCGACACACCCTACAAAATCTACATAGATGCGGCGGAAGAAATCCGCGCCGCGCGTCGCAAGGCAGCTGGTGAGGTCGACTCGATCGCCAGCCGCGATGCCGCCGACAGCTCGCGTCAGACAGCGCCGCTCGTTGTCGCACCCGGTGCCACCCGCCTCGACACATCCAACCTCACGATCGATGGCGCGGTCGATGCAGCCATCGAGATCCTCCGGCATCAAGGGCTCAAGGCCTGAGTGACTGGCAAACATTTCCCTATGAACTGGCTCTATTGGCTCGGCTGGATGTCCTTCGGCTCATCATTTCGCACGCTCTTCGGCATGCGCGTCATCGGTGAGGAAAATCTCATCACCGAAGGCCCGGTGTTGGTCGCTTCAAATCATCAAAGCTATCTCGACCCGCCACTCATCGGCAATTTGTACAAAACCGAGATGACCTATCTCGCCCGCAAGACGCTGTTTCGCGGATTTGGCAAATGGCTATACGCGCGTTGGAATGCGATCCCCGTCGACCAGGACCGGCCCGACATGGCGAGCCTCAAAACCATCATCCGCAAACTCAAGGAAGGCCACCGCGTGCTGATCTTCCCCGAAGGCTCGCGCACCATTGATGGCTCGATCGGCGAAGCCGCCCCCGGCATCGGCCTCATTGCCGCAAAGTCCGGCGCGCCGATCCAACCCGTGCGCATTCGCGGCGCCCGCGAAGCCTTGCCCCGTGGCTCGGGCCGCATTCGTTTCTCGCCCATCACCGTCAGCATCGGTCCTCCCATCCGGCTCACACCGCAAGAATTGGAATCGGTCAAAGGCAAGGCCGACTACGACCAAATCGCCAAACGCATCATGGCGGCCATCGAGGCGCTGTGATTGCAAATGACATGCAAATGCGATTGCGCCTCTGAGGTGTGCGCGTGATCTCCACAAGATGTGGGCCGGAAATAATCACGCCCTTGGATTGCGGGCAATTGCCTGTAAGTCTCATTTTAAAAGGCTTTTAGCGCCATCAAGACCTCCGAACGGCGGCTTGAAAATTATTGTCAAGTCACGCAATGAATACACTTGCCATGTATATCAATTTTGACCATTGTATATGTAGAGACATTAGCATTAGTAGACAGGCAAAATACCGAATGATTTCTTGATGCCCCGACGAAAAACCGCAACTATTAGAAACCGATGTACAAAAAGACTATGGATCCAATACCCGTCCGACTGCCCGCCGAACTTCAGGCGCGTGTCGATCAACTCGCCAACAAGATGGCTATCTCGCGATCTGCTGTTCTGCGTCTCGCAGTTCGCCAGTGGCTTGATGCCGCCGAACACTTCGGTACCAATCCAATGTTGCGGGAAGAACCGGCAAGCTACGCTAGCAAGTCAGGCAAGGCAGTGAAAGCGGTCAAGTCGCCCAAAGGCAAAGCCGGTCGCAAGAGCGGGCTTGGAGCTTACTGAGGCTGCTGACCTTTCATTCCAACCATCAATATCACCCGCAAGGGTGAAACCTACCTCCCATGCCGGCAACGGGGTGGGGGGTGTTTTTTTTGCCAGTTGCGAATTCGCGACGGTCGTGCCATCCTCGCGCATGATCCATCGACTGGTTTCCATGCTTTGCCTTCCGGCCGCATTCGCATTTCCGCTTCACGCACAGGAGGCGCCAGCGCAGCAAACTCCCGCGCAGGAAGTTGTGCCTGCACAAGAAGTCGCTCCCGCGCAGGAAGTTGCTCCCGCGCAGGAAGCGCCTGCAGCACAAGCGCCCGCACAAGTTATACCTGCTCAGGAGCAGCCCGCTGACGATGTGGCCGAAGCCAATGAGATTCCCGCCGACCTTCTCGACGAGGCGCACATGCGCGAGGAGCTGGGCGTGAATGAATTCACCGCGCCATCGATTTCGAAACTTTTCGACACGCTGCAATTTCTCATGCCGCTGCCTTTGGTCGAGACCGATCGTGTGATGCCCGACCGCATGCCGCTCGACCGTGCCGATCTTGCCATCGAGCTGGGCTTTCTGATCGCCAACGGATTCCTGGTCGTCCAAGCCGAGCAACTCGACAAGGTCGAGACGCTCGCTGCCGATCTCACGCGCTATGGCAAGGCGCTTGGTGCCGGCGATCGCGTGAACCGCCACGCTGCCAGCCTGCTCGATAGCGCGAAGAAGCCCGATGTCGCGCAGCTCAAAAAGGAACTCGCCGCCACCCAGCGCGATGTCGAGGCCGAATTGGTTTCGCTCAAGGACGCCGACCTCGCGCATTTGATCTCGATGGGCGGCTGGATCCGCGCGCTCGAGGTTTCGACCGTCGCGGTGGACAAGCAGTTTTCCGAAGAGCGCGCCCGCAAGGTGATGCGCGAGGACATCGCCGATTATTACACCGAGTCGATTGCCGGGCTCGAGCCACGCATTTCCGAAAGGCCGAACTACCTCGCGATGCGCGACCTGCTGGCAGGACTTCGATCGGAAATGACCCTGCAAGATGGTCAGGCTCCGACACCGGAAATGATGCGCGAAATCCGCGAAAAGGCGGCACAGCTCGTCGGGCTCGCACTGCAACGCAAGCAATGAGCCTGAACGCGAGGATCGATTGCGGCACGCCCGCCCTGCTGGAATTTCGCGGACCCGATGCGGTCAGGTTTCTCAACGGTCAGGTCACCCAGGACGTCCGCAAACTTGATGCGGAAAAAATTTCACTGCCATCGTGCGTCACCGACGCAAAAGGCCGACTGCAGTTTCGCGTGTGGTTGATGAAGTCTGCCGACGATGCGCTGTGGGTCTCGGCGACCGAAGCAGATGCGCAGGCACTCGAAGCACGCCTCACACGCTACCTCATCGCCGATGAGGTCGAAGTGAAAAATCTCAGCGGTCAGTGGACGCTCATTCATTTCACCGCCGATCCCGGTGCCGTGCCTGCAGGAGTGATCGCGCGCGATTCCGCACGCTTCGGACTTGCGGGAACCGATTGGTGGATCCCTGCCGGAGTGACGGTGAAATTTCCGGAATCGTTTCCCTTGCTCGAAGGCGATGCGCTTGAGGCTTTCCGCATCGCTCACGGTGTGCCCGCATGGGATCGCGAACTTTACGACGGCCTGCTGCCGCCCGAAGCGTGTCTCGATGCGTCCGACATTTCCTATCACAAGGGCTGCTACATCGGCCAAGAGGTGATCTCGCGCATCAAGCACGTCGGCAAGGTGAACAAGCGGCTCATTCACGCCACGATCGATGCCAGCGTCTCGATGGAGTCCCGCTTGCTTGATGCCGCAGGCAAGCCCGCTGGCGAACTCACCAGCATTTCGCCCATTTCAAAAAACGGCAAACGCGACCTCATGGCCTATCTGAAACGCGGCGCCGAAGGCGTCGTGCTGGTCAATCCCGATGGCACGCGTCATCCGCTTGAGGTCGGGGCATGAACACATTCCCTACCGCATTGGCGTGCTGTCTGCTTTCGTCTTGTTCTTCGGTCGCAATCAAGAACAATGGAATGGATGAACTTTGATTGGATCCCGCTTGCGGCTGGCGCGACCGAAATTTCGCCGCTCTTTGCGTTGCTGACGCTGGTGCTGGTGCTTGCGGTGTTGCTATCGCTGATCCTGATCCGCATTCGCCAGAGCCTGCTGGTCGGTTATCTTTTGTGCGGAGTGCTGATCGGCAACTCGGGCCTTACTTGGCTGACTGGTGGCGATCATGGTGGCCCGGTGATCCGCGAGTTGGCGGAAATTGGCGTGGTGTTGCTGATGTTCACTTTGGGGATCGAATTTTCGCTCACTGAGTTGCGTCATCTTTGGCGCTCGGCGTTGATCGGTGGCGGATTGCAAGTGGCGATCACTTCACTCTTGGCTGGAGGGCTTGCGGCCGCCTTGGGATTTCCTGCGGTCGATTGCATCGTGTTCGGTGTCGCCATGGCCTTGAGCTCGACCGCGGTCGCGATGAAATCGTTTCAGGATTCCGGTCAGCAAAACAGCCCTGGTGCGCGCGCCGCGCTCGGCATCGCGCTGTTTCAGGATATTCTCGTCATCGTTTTTTTCCTGCTTCTGCCGATTCTTTATCAAGACGGCAGCGGCAATCTCGTCACCAACCTCGGCGGCGCCTTGTTGAAAGGTTTGCTCTTTCTGGCGGGGGCCGGATTGTTTGGACGCTTCGGCATCACGCCTTTGTTGCATGCGGTGGCAGCTACGCGCAGCCGCGAGCTTTTCACCCTCACCGTCGTCGGCCTCTGCGCTGGCGTCGCCTATGCCGGCGGCGCGCTCGATCTTTCGCTCGCGCTTGGGGCCTTTGCCGCAGGCCTGGTGGTGAGCGAGTCGATTTACAGTCATCGCATCCTCGCCGAGATCCTTCCGTTCAAAGATTTGTTTCTCGCGATCTTTTTCATTTCGGTGGGCTTGCTCATCGATCTGCGGGTGGTCGCGGAACATTGGGTGCTGGTGCTTGTGGGCAGCGCGTTGATTCTTACGCTCAAGGGCGCGGTGGTTTTTTTCGTGCTGAAAGCGCTGAAACTTCCCGGCAGGCCATCGCTCTTGGCGGCGGCGGCGCTCTCGAGCACCGGTGAGTTCACGCTCGTGCTGATCGGCAAAGCCAATGGGTTTCGTCCGCTCGAGCCAGCCACCGAGCAGATGCTACTCGTTTGCACCGCAGTCACGATGGCCGTCGTGCCGACCTTCATGCGCAGCGTGCCGCGCGTTGCAAAATGGTTGGAGGTCAAGGGCCTGATGAGCATCCGCCGCAGCAGCATGGATCAGCCCGCGCTCTCGGGTTCGATCAAAAAAATCAGCGACCATGCCGTCATCTGCGGTTACGGTCCGGTCGGTCGCGCTCTTAATGAGGCGCTCACGCGTTGCGGTGTCGATACGCTGGTGTTGGAGATGAATGCCGAAACTGTGCGGCACCTGAAGGCGCGGGGCCAGGCGGTGTTGTTTGCGGATGCGACCCATGTCGAGGCGCTCGACCTCGCGGGGATCGGCCGCGCACGTCTCGTGGCATTCACCTTTCCGGCGGTCAATGCCACCTGCGCTGCCGTGCCGCTGGTGCGCGAGCGCAATCCCAATGTGCTGATCTTTGGCCGCGCCAAGTACCATGCCGAGGTCGAGCGCCTGCGCGAACTTGGCGTGCGGGTTATCCACGACGAGCGCGAAACCGCCGTCGCGATGGTGCAGGCCGCGGTTTCAACCTACGAACGAAACGACATCGATGCCGAACAAATCGTGCGCGATGTGGTGGATGAAAGGGCTTGAGCCGCGCGGTTTTTTGATCGGTTTTTGGAAATTTTCCCTTCATCATCTCTTCGTGGCCCTGCTTCTGGCGATTGAATCCTCCTGCGATGAAACCGCGGTCGCCATCGTGCGTGGTGACAGGGGAGGTCGCGCGGAAATTCTCGCATCGGAAATTTCATCGCAGATCCCGCTGCATCGCGAGCATGGCGGCGTGGTGCCAGAGCTTGCCTCGCGCAACCATTCTTTGCATGTGCGCGCGCTGGTCGAAGCGGCGCTCGCCAAGGCATCCATCGCAGTCCGTGAGGTTGATGCCTTCGCTGCCACCACCGGCCCTGGTCTTGCATCATCATTGCTGATCGGCAGCACCGTTGCGAAGGGGCTCGCCTGCGCGCTTGATCGCCCTTTTCTTGGGATCAACCACCTCGAAGGCCATCTGCTCTCGCCATTTCTCGATCGCAGTTTCGTGCCGCCGCATCTGGCCTTGATCGTTTCCGGCGGTCACACGCTGTTGCTCGATGTCGAGCGTGCGGGCCATTACACGCGGCTTGGTGGCACCCGCGATGACGCGGCGGGCGAGGCATTCGACAAAGTGGGCAAGATGCTCGGACTGCCATATCCGGGCGGGCCCGAAATTGAAAAGGAGGCGCGCGGCGGCGATCCGGCCGCCTTCGATTTTCCGCGACCGATGCTGCACGACCCGCATCTCGATTTTTCATTCTCAGGGCTCAAAACAGCGGTGCTCTACACCCTCGAGCGCGGCATGGGCAATGCCACCCGCGCCGACCTTGCCGCATCGTTTCAACAGGCGGTGATCGAAATCCTTGTCGGCAAAACTTTGCGCGCCGCACGCGAATCCGGCCGTGACGCGATCGCGTTGTCCGGCGGCGTGAGTCTCAACCGCGCGCTGCGCGATGCCTTTGCATCCGCCTGTAAAAAGCAGGGCATCGAGCTCATGACCGCCACTCCCGCGCTCTGCACCGACAACGCGGCGATGATTGCCTTCGCCGCTCTCTTGCGTTATTTTGAAGGAGAAACCACCAGCCTTGAAGAAGACATCCATCCCAACCTCCCGCTCGTCTAAGGCCCATGCCAAGGACAAGTCCGCCGTATTCATGAAGTTCCGAACCTTGGTCTTCGATTTCGACGGCACCATCGCCGACACCCTCGGCGAGACTCGCAAAATTTTCAACGAACTCGCTCCCGATTACGGCATCCGCCAAGTCGCTGAACACGAGATCGAAAAATTGCGCCACCTCTCGCTCAAACAGCTTCTCACTCATCTCGATATTCCAAAGCGCCGCGTGCCATCGCTCATCGCGCGCGGTACCACGATGCTGCGTGGCAGCATCACCCGCCTTGACCTGATCCAAGGCATGTCGGAGGTGCTCACCGAATTGCGCGTGCATGTCGAATCCTTCGGCATCCTCACATCCAACACGCCGGAAAATGTCGACCTCTTCCTGCGAACTCATGGGCTGCGCGAAATCTTCGATTTCATTTCCTCGACCTCCAAACTCACCGGCAAGTCCAAGCACCTCAAGGCGATCCGCAAGACCTTCTCGCTGCGCGCCGAGGAGATGCTCTATGTCGGCGACGAACTTCGCGATGTGAAGGCTTCGAAAAAAGCCGGCATCCCGATCGCTGCCGTCACATGGGGATTCAATTCACGCGATTCGCTCACTGCCGAGAAGCCGGACTTCATCTTCGACCAACCGAAGGACTTCATGCGCCTGCTCAAGCCGCATTGAGCGCGCCGCGCCGCGCCCGAATGAATTGACAGCCGGCGGGTCGGGCGATCAGGCTTGCCGCCATGTCCGAGAGTCAACCAGCACCCGAAAAAACCGAGACCGGGGATGAGGCCAACGATGGTGCCGCCGCCCACGCCAAGCCCTCGATGTCGCCGATGATGGTGCTGGCCTTTGTGGTCGTCGCTCTGCTCGGCGTGTTGATCGTGATGGGGCTGCGCGGCGGTTTTGGCAACAGCTCGCTCGGCTCATCCGATGTCACCCAGTTGCAAGCCGAAGCAAATGCCATCCGCAGCCAGCTCAACCGCGAACGCATGTCGATGGGCCTGCGTCCGCTTGAGAGCGGATCGGAGTCGGCCGACGACATTGCCGCGCGGCTCAAGAAGGATGCCGATACGATGGCCGCGCTTGCGACGAGTCTTGAATCGATGCTTGGCGAAAAGGATGCGGTGATCACTGCGAAAAGTTCTGAACTTTTGCGCTCCGAGCAGCTGCGTCAAAGCCTCGCGGCGGAAAGCTCGCGTCTTCAGGGCGAGTTGCAGCGCGCCTTGGTTGCCAGCTCGGAAGTTGAGCGGCTGCGCCGTGAGTTCGATCTGCTCAAGTCGCAACGCGACGCGTTGACCGAAGAGCTTGCATCAAAGGGCAACAGTGTTGCTTCGGATGAGTTTGACGAACTCCAGCGCCGCCTCGACGAAACCCTTCGTGCAAAGGACTTTTTTGAAAATCGCGTGAAAGAACTCGAGGCCGAGCTTGCAAAAGCACGGCTCTTTGCCAGCTCCGAAAGCGAGCTGATGCCGGCCGCTGTTGAGTTGTTTCGCAGCCTGCGCGAGTTGGAAAACCGCCCGGACTCCGACCTCACCACCGCCTACAGCGGCCTCGGCGTGAAGCTTGGCGCCAATGTCCTACACACACTCGCATTTCCCACCGGCACCAGCGCCCTAACGCCCGATGATGAGGAAATCATCGCGCGCCTCGGCGGGGAGATCCCCGAGGGCGACCTGATGCTGGTGATCGGATACGCCTCGGAGACCGGCAATGTCGACAGCAACCGCACGCTTTCTTCCGACCGCGCCACGGCGGTTGCGCAAAAATTTTCGAGCATCAAGCGCCCCGGTCAACTCGTGCAGGCGGTCTACCTCGGCCAGACCGACCGCTTTAGCAGCCGGATTCCGGAGCGCAACCAGCTCTGCGAAATTTGGCATATTCGCAAAAAGTAGCACGCGCCCGCCGATATTTTTCCTGACTCACCATGCCCCGCCCGCCGCGTCAACCATCCCCCCCGCGCAAGGGCGGCGCTGTCGGATCGCGACCTGCGGGTAAAAGTGCCGACAAGAGCCTTGGCTGGGATACGGTCGCGGCGTGGTATGACAAGCTCGTTGGCGAAAGTGGCTCCGACTATCACCGAAATGTGATACTGCCCGCGGCGATGCGGCTCCTCGCGCCGCAAGCGGGTGAAGCGGTGATCGATGTTTGTTGTGGTCAGGGCGTGCTGGCGGCGCCGTTGTTGACCGCTGGCGTTGAGCGCTTCACCGGAATCGATGCCAGCCCGCGACTGCTCGATGCCGCAAAATCACGTCTTCGCAACGAGCCGAAGGCATCATGGATTCAAGCCGATGCCTGCAAACCCGGTGCATGGGCCGATGGGACCTACGATGCGGCCGCTTGTCTGATGGCGGTGCATGATGTCGAGGACATCACTGGACTTTTTTCAAATATCCGCAGCGCGTTGAAGGTCGGCGGCCGGGCCGTGCTCATTCTGATGCATCCGTGTTTTCGAATTCCGCGCAAAAGCCACTGGGGTTGGGATGCCGATCAGAAAATCCAGTTTCGTCGGCTTGATTCGTATGGAACTCCGCTGGCAATTCCCATCACCACCCACCCGGGCAAAGGCTCGGGCGAGGAGACGCTCTTTCATCATCGGCCGCTTGCCGACATTCTCAACGCGCTTGCCGCCAACCGGCTTGCGCTCGCCGCATGCGAAGAGCTTTACAGTCACCGCCGCTCACAAGGCAGTGGACCTTACAGCAAGGCCGAGCACAAGGCGGCGGAGGAATTCCCGCTTTTTCTGGCGATTAGAGCAATACGCGCAGAGTGAGCGATCTACGATGATCATCGTAGATCACCCAAGCATCGCACGATAGCGCGGCAGGATTTTGGCAAACAGCGAATTTTTGCCACCACGGGAAAGCTGCATGGCGACGAGGTCGCCGGCACTGACCGGATCGATCGGTGAGAGCGAGCTGGCCTGATACCCGGGTGCCTCGATGCGCCGCTCGACATGGGCCGAGCCTGCGGCTTGGGAAATTACGGCTGAGCGATCACCCGCGCGCAGAACCAGTCGCGAAACAGGCGGCGCGGCGGCATCCTCTTGAAGATGGGCCTCGATTGCGATTCCGGCGGGTGACACAAAGCCGAAATTTTTCGCAGCCTTTCCGCTCTCGCGTTTTCCGTCGCTCCACCCGGCCTGCACCGCCAGCCACGCCAGCAACTGCAGCGCGCTGCTGCGATGGTCGGGGTGATGGGTGATCTCCACGCGATCGATTTCGGCGATGGCGCGCTGCGCGGCCGGATCGTCGAAGATGCTAGCCACACCGAGTCGGAACTGCCAGGTGCGCGACCACGCGTGATCCTGCAGGATGAGATCGCTATTGGAATGCGAGGCTTCTTCGATTTTTTCAAATGCGGCGGCAGGGTCGGCCCATGACGAACTGTCGACGATCAGGCGGTCGATCACGCTTGCCAAACGCTCGGAAAAAATTCCGGAAAGATCGCCCTGCCACCAAAACACCAGCGGCAAATCCGAATCGAGATGGGCGAAGACCGTGTTGCGAAAGCGGCCGGTGACTTTGCCGGTAAGGTGCAGAGCGATTTGCTCGCAGCAAACCGAGCGCCTGCCGTGGTCGAGATGGCAGTGGGCCGTGATCCACGCCTGAATGCCGGGCACGGGTTGGCCGGGGTCGACCTCCACAAGGATCGCGCGGCAGGCATGCTCGCGGGTGAGGTGGCGCACGATGGCAGAGTTTTCCAGCAGTGAGCCGGGTTTTTCCGAATAGACCACGAGGTTGATCAGGGACGCATGGGTTCGCGACTCGTCCTGGACGCGGAGTTTGTGCAGCTCGCGATCGATGGCATGAACCGGCACTTCGATGCCCAGCTCGGCGCGGGCCTTGGATATGGATGGATGGGAAGGCGCGCTCATGGGTTGCGAACTAGGGGAATCTGGCCAGAAATTCCCCATTAGGCAAGCATCCCACGGCATGATCCGGTCCGCATCCGAAGGCCACCGCCTTCATGCCGAATTTTTTTGGTAAAGAATCTTGCTTGCGTGAGATCCGGCATTGGTACTGCTTTTCATCCGCCACCCATGTCCGCAAATCCGAAGCACATTGAAAAACCCCTGCTCAATGATGGATTCCAACTTCTGGAATCCGAGCTCGCATTTGCCATGGAGTCGTTTGGCGCGATGCTCAATCGCCTCGGCCACCGCGACCTTGCCAGCGGCCTGCCATGGAGCGGCAAGCCTCTGACTCACGCAGTTGGAATCGATCGCGGCTTGGGCCAGGCTTATTCGATCGCGTTTCAACTTTTGAACATCGTCGAAGAACGCGTGGCGGCGCAGGTCCGGCGCTGGCGCGAAAAAGCCCATGGTCCCGCCGCGGAGAAGGGCCTTTGGCCCGACAAGCTTGCTGCGATGCGCCACATGGGACTCGATGCCGCCGGCATTCTTGAGGTGTTGCGGCAAGTGTGCCTCGAGCCGGTGCTCACCGCTCACCCGACCGAGGCGAAACGCGAGACCGTGCGCGAGCGCCATCGCGAGATTTACGACATCATGCAGGAGCGTGAGAACTCGACCTTTACCGAAAGGGAGCGCGAGCGCGGGCGCCGCGCGCTGGAGTCGAGCTTGGAAACATTGTGGCGCACCGGTGAGATTCATGTCACCCGCCCAAGCATCAACCAAGAATTGGAAAATGCCCTGTTCTACTTGCGCGAAGTTTTTCCCGAAGCGGTTTCGCGTGCGCACACGCATCTTCGTGAGGCGTGGGAGCAGGCGGGCTTCCCGCTCGACGACCTGGAAGGCATGCCGCCAATGATTCGCTTCGGCACATGGATCGGTGGCGACCGCGATGGGCATCCGGGCGTGACGGCCGAGGTGACCTCGCACGCGCTCGTCTCACTGCGCTTCAACGCGCTGCGCCTGTTTGCAAGGCAACTCGAACACCTTGCACACAACCTGCCGCTGAGCCGGTATTTCCAACAAGTGCCGGTAGCGCTGGAGGACCTGCTTGCGCGTCTTGCGTCCGAGCTTGAGGGACATCATGAAGATTCCAGCGTCGGCGCTTTGCAACTTCAGCACGCCGAGGAGCCGTGGCGGCTTGCCGCGCATTTGATGAGGCTCAAGGTGTTGGTCTCGCGCGATCATTCGGATGCTGGGGCGATTTACCGAAGCCCCGAAGACCTCGCAGCCGACATTGAGGTGCTCGAGCAAACGCTGAATGCCGCCGGTGCCGAGGCCCTGGTGCGCGATTTCATCCAACCGCTGCGCCGCCAGCTGGCGGTGTTTGGATTCCATTCGGCGATTCTCGATGTGCGTCAAAACTCCGCATTTCACCAAAAGGCGCTTGGTCAACTGCTCGCCAAGGCGGGCATCGCCGATGCGGAAAACTTCGATCAATGGCCCGAGGAAAAACGCCTCGCCTTCCTCAATGCCGAATTGCTTTCACCGCGGCCTTTTCTCGCGTCGGGCATCTCCGCCGGTGCCGAGGCCGATGCGGTGCTTGACTGCTATCGCGTGCTTGTCGCGCACCGCGCACGCTGCGGCGATTCAGGTCTTGGCGCGTTGATTGTTTCGATGACGCGTGGCACCGCCGATCTGCTCACGGTTTACTTGCTCGCCCGCGAGGCGGGGCTCATGGAAATGCGGGCTGATGGCCTGGCTTGCCCGCTGCCGGTGGTTCCTTTGTTTGAAACCATCGACGACCTCGAGCACGCACCCGGCATCGTCGAGGAGTTTCTTTCGCACCCGGTCACGATCCGCAGCCTGAATGGCGGTGACTTCCAGATGATGCTGGGATACTCGGATTCCAACAAAGACTGCGGCATTCTCTCCAGTCAGTGGGCCTTGCACAAAGCACAGGTCGAGCTCTCGGCTGTGTGCGCCAAGCATGCGGTGCGCCCGGTGTTTTTCCATGGTCGTGGCGGCACGGTCGGCCGTGGTGCGGGTCCTGCGCATTGGTTCATGGAGGCCTTACCGCATGGCGCACTCGGAGGGGCCTTCCGCATGACCGAGCAGGGCGAAACCATTGCGCAAAAATACGCGCACTGCGGCTCGGCGACCTATCACACCGAGTTGCTGCTTGCCTCGGTGGCCTCGGCGACCGCCAAGCACCGGCATGCGAAAACCGCGGCCGATGCCGATCCACATTTGCTCGATCAACTCGCTTCATGGAGCCGCGAGGCTTACAGGGATTTCTTGCAAGCACCGGGATTCATCGATTTTTACCGCAGCGCCACACCGATCGATGCCTTGGAAAATGCGCGCATCGGATCGCGTCCCGCACGCCGCACTGGTCGCGCGACGCTCGAAGACCTACGGGCGATCCCATGGGTGTTTTCGTGGACCCAATCACGCTTTTATCTTCCTGGTTGGTACGGCGCGGGATCGGCGCTCGGGCGCTTGCGTTTGGAAAATCCCGAGGGTTTTGCCAAGCTCTCGGGCCAGGTGCAGGGCGTGCCTTTCTTGCGCTACGTGATCACCAACATCGACAGCTCGCTGGCAAGTGCCAATGAAGACATCATGCGTGCCTACGCATCGCTGGTGCCCGATGATAAACTTCGCGACACTTTCCTCGGCATGATCCTCGATGAGTTCAGCCGTACCCGTGACGCCGTGCGGGATTTGTTCCAAGGTGATTTCATCGATCGCCGCCCACGCATGGCGCGCACCCTCGACATCCGTGAGGAACCGCTGCGCGTGTTGCACATGCAGCAGGTTGCCTTGCTGCGCGAGTGGCGCTCGCGCCTTGAAGCCGGTGATGATGCGGGTGCGGAAATGATGATCCCGGATTTATTGATCTCGGTGAATGCGATTTCATCCGGTCTGCGCACAACCGGTTGAGGAGCAGCTTAGCTCACCGCTTTTTTACAGCCTGCGCCACTGGTTGCCGTCCTGCATGAGCAGGTCATCAGCTTCCTTTGGTCCCCAAGTGCCGGCGACAAACTCGGCCATCGGCGGCGGGTTGGATGATTGGTGCCACGCGCGTTCGATATGATCGATGAAGCCCCATGCCTCCTCGACTTCGTCGCGGCGTGCAAAGAGCGTTGCATCACCGGCAATCGCATCGAGCAAAAGCCGTTCGTAGGCCTCCGGGCTCGCCTTGCCGAAACTGGTGGCGTAGTGGAAATCCATTTTTACTGGTTCGAGCCGCAGGCTGTTGCCGGGGATTTTTGAAACCATGCGCAGCGAGATGCCTTCGTCCGGCTGGATGCGGATGACGAGCACATTGCCTCCCGGCGCGCCGCCGCAGCTGGCGTTGAAGAGCACGCACGGCGCGTCCTTGAAGTGGATGGAAATTTCCGTCGACTTCTTCGGCAGGCGCTTGCCCATGCGGATGTAGAATGGCACGCCGCTCCAGCGCCACGTATCGATGAGCAAACGCACCGCGACATAGGCTTCGGTTTTGGATTCCGGATCCACCCGGTCTTCCTCGCGATAGCCCGGCACCGGCACCCCATCGACATGACCTGCGCTGTACTGCGCGCGAATGACATTGGCGGCGACTTTTTCCGGCGTGTCCCACTGGCGCAGCGAGCGGATGACCTTCACTTTCTCATCGCGCACGCCATCGGCGCTGAGATCGGTCGGCGGCTCCATCGCGACGAGGCTGAGGAGTTGCAGCAGGTGGTTTTGCACCATGTCGCGCAGCGCGCCGGCGGTGTCGTAATAACCGCCGCGGCCACCTTCCATGCCGAGGTTTTCCGAACAGGTGATTTGCACCTGACTGATGTGCTTGTTGTTCCAGAGTGGCTCAAAAATCGCGTTGGCAAAACGCAGCACCATCAGGTTCTGAGCGGTTTCCTTACCGAGGTAATGGTCGATGCGGTACGTGTCGCGTTCCTCGAAGGTCGCATTGACGATCTCGTTGAGATGATGCGCGGTGGCGAGGTCGGTACCGAAGGGTTTTTCGACAATCACCCTTGCCCAGCAGCCGTTGGCGGCGCGGTTGAGCCCGGCATTTTTGAGGTTGATGAGAATCTCGTCAAAGAACTCCGGCGCCGAGGCGATGTAAAACAAACGGTTGCCGGCGCCACCGCGTGCGGCATCGATGGCGGCAAGTTTTTCGGCAAGCCGGCGGTAGCCATCGGCATCGGAAAATTCCGACTGGTGGTAGCTCACCGATTCGATGAAGGACGACCAGATTTGTTCGTCGTGGCCCGATCGCGAGACCTTGCGGTTCACATCGACGAGGCCCGCGCGAAATCCTGCGTCGGATTTTTCACGGCGCGCGAAGCCGATGATCTTTACTCCGGTCGGCAACTCGCCATCGACGGCGAGGTTGTAGAGTGCGGGGATGAGCTTGCGGTGGGTGAGGTCGCCGGTGGCGCCGAAAATCACCACTGTGCATGGCTCAGGAGTCGAGCGGGAGACCAGGTCTTCACGAAAGGGGTTCATGGGTGTGGTAAAGGCTGAAAGCGGCGGGCGCGGCCCTTGTCGCATGCCGGTATCACGCAGGCATCGGGAAATCGCGGTTGAATGCGAAGACCCGGTCGCGCAGTGCGTGGAGTTTCGGAATGTCGGAGTGGTTGGTAAGTGCTTCGTGGATAAAGTCGGCGACCTTTTCGACATCGCTTTCCTTCATGCCGCGAGTGGTCACGGCAGGCGTGCCGATGCGGATGCCGCTTGGCTTCATCGGGCTGCCGGTGTCGAAGGGGATGCCGTTTTTATTGACCGTGATGCCGGCCTCATCGAGCGCGTGCGAGGCATCGGCGCCGTTGAGGTTTTTTGTGCGAAGGTCGACCAGCATCACATGGTTGTCGGTGCCGCCGGAGACAATGCGGTAGCCGTGTTGGGTGAGGCGCGCGGCGATCGCCTGCGCGTTTTTCACCACTTGCTGCGAGTAGGTTTTGAATTCGGGCTTGAGCGCCTCGCCAAAGCAGATCGCCTTGGCGGCGATCACATGCATGAGTGGTCCGCCCTGCACACCGGGGAACACCTGGGCGTCGATTTTTTTCGCAAACTCTTCCTTGCAGAGGATGATGCCACCACGCGGGCCGCGCAGGGATTTGTGGGTGGTTGAAGTCACGAAATCCGCGTGTGGCACCGGGCTAGGATGCACGCCTGCGGCGACGAGTCCGGCGATGTGGGCCATGTCGACGAAAAGATAAGCGCCGACTTCGCGGGCGAGCTTGCCCATGCGCTCGAAGTCGATCACGCGCGAATAGGCCGAGGCACCGACCGTGATCAGTGCGGGCTTGAGCTCGCGTGCGGTTTTTTCGAGCTCCTCGTAATTGATCCGTTCGTCATCGGGCGAAACGCCGTAGTGGGTCACATCGTAAAAACGGCCTGAAAAGTTTGCCTTATGTCCGTGCGTGAGGTGGCCGCCGTGCGCGAGGTCCATCGTGAAGATTTTGTCGCCGGGTTTGAGCACCGAAAAATAGACCGCGGTGTTGGCTTGCGAACCCGAGTGGGCTTGGACATTGGCGTGTTCGGCGCCGAAGAGCTCCTTGGCGCGCTCAATCGCAAGTTGCTCGACCACATCGACATGCTCGCAGCCACCGTACCAGCGTCGGCCGGGGTAGCCTTCGGCGTATTTGTTGGTGAGAATCGAGCCCTGCGCCTCCATCACGGCGGGCGAGGCGAAGTTTTCGGAAGCGATCAATTCGACATGGTTGCGCTGGCGTTTTTCCTCGGCGTTGATCGCCTCGTGAATGGCGGGATCGCTTTGTGCGATGCTGCTGCCGGAGGATTTGCAAACGCGGGCCTCGTGGCGGCCGCCTTCGAAGCGGGCACCGAGGAAGGCATCGACCATGGCGATGGCCGTTGGCACATCGGTGTACTTGCCGCTGAGGCAAAGAATGTTCGCATCGTTGTGCTGGCGGGTCATTACTGCCTCTTCGACCGAGAGGACATTGGCCGCACGCACATGGCGGTGGCGGTTGGCGGCGATGCTCATGCCGACGCCCGAGGTGCAGGCAAGGATGCCGAACTCGAAGGTTTCGTCGGCGACGTTCCGCGCGACCACATTGGCGTAGTCGGCATAATCGACCGAACCATTGCTGTGGGTGCCGAAATCATGAACCTCGTGGCCGAATGATTTGAGGTGGGCAACAATGGCGTTTTTGAGATCGAAGGCGCCGTGGTCGGCACCAATGGCAATGCGAAAAGTGGGGTGGCTCATGGCTTCGCGGGATTCAAGACTGGGGCGGGGTAATTGAAAACCGGAAAGTTTACCGAATCCGACAAATGCGCCGCCGAAAGCGTTTTGGCGCCTGCGTCGGCATGAAAAAATCCACCCCCCGGGAGCCGAAGGGTGGATTATTTACCGATGCCATCATATTGATGGAAAATGTTTGGGCTTTGGCGGAGTTCGATGTCGGGTGCGGGACTTTGCGCCGAGGGGCGCGGTTCATGTGGTGGATTCTTATTCGGAATCGACTGCGAGTTGGTCGAACAGGCGCGATATCGCTTCTTCGGGACTGGTTTGCCACTCTTCGGCCTTGGCGAGGATGAGTTCCATGGCTGGATCGCTGAGTTCGGAGAGACTTATTTCAACAGTTTTTGCCATCGTTTACTGAAGTAGTAATATAATTTATTATACGGGAATGCGTCAATGAAAAACGTTGGAAAAAAATGGCGCGGATGACGCGTTGAGGCATATTTCCGCCATGGCTCTTAAGGAAAATCCATTCCGGCAATGGATGGACGAAAACAAACTCTCGGCTTCCGAATTGGCGGGGCCGTTGGGGGTGAGCGTGCAGACGATTCACAATTGGCGATCCGCAGGTGTGCCGCCACGGCGGCAACCCTATGTGAGGGACACGATGGCGCGTTGGCATGTCATCGCCTCGCGGCCGATGAATTCGATTCTCATCACGGCCGGAGAAAAACAATTCGAGCAATGGAGTGAGGCGGCGCTGGCTTGTGGCAAAACGCTGGTCAGGTGGGCGACCGATGGGCTCGACGAATTGGCGGTGCGGCGCTCTGCGCAAACAACGAGCAAGGCGATTTCCAAACAACTGAAAGTGCCTGCGAGACCGGTGCCGCGACACGGCTCGGAACCATCGTACTGAGTGCTCGCGGCATTGCCACGCTCTAGGGCACGATTCGCACGCGGTCGCCCTCGGAGGTCATCGAAAACAACTTCGCCGCGTTGCTGGCCGGCAGACGGATGCATCCGTGCGAAGCGGGATAGCCCGGCAGGTGGCCTTGATGCAGTCCGAAATCGGAGCCACTGAGCCGTTGGAAATACGGCATGCTCGAGTGGTAGATCGTCGAGGTCCACGAGCGGTGCTTGTTGGTGATCACAAACTCGCCGGTGGGCGTGCAATAACCTTTGCGGCCGGTCGACACCTTGGTGGAAAAAATTTCCGTGCCCATGGCGTCGTAGACGCGCGCAACTTGTTCCTTGAGGCGTATTTCCACATGGCGCTCTTCGCGATGCGGGTCCTTGCCGAGCACCAGACGCATCATCGCGACGTCCTTGCGACGTGAGGCGAAGCTGATCGGCCAGTACCAGGCGCGGCGGGTGCGCGCGTTCATGTTGGCACCGGACTCG
>Ga0208090_1000028_pt1 | contig 37267 bp, 32 predicted proteins | sample LakMenEpi20Jul12_FD_150718 | JGI IMG/M metagenome (GOLD analysis project Ga0208090, IMG submission 150718) | Freshwater microbial communities from Lake Mendota, WI - 20JUL2012 deep hole epilimnion (SPAdes) | ecosystem: Environmental > Aquatic > Freshwater > Lake > Epilimnion/Euphotic zone ...
AGTGACGGCGCTGATCCACAGCGTGCGCCAGAGCAGGACTTGGATGTGGGACTCGGCAAGGATGCGAAATTGCCCGAGTGTCCATTCATCGGCGATGCCGCCGGATGGGGCGGTGGCGCGAAAAGCGATGATGAGAATGAGCGCCGCGGGAATGAGGACAAATAACGACAACCAGGCGAGGCTGGGCAGCGAGAGGAGGAGTTCCTTGCGCAGATGCTTCATGCTCGTCACCGATCATTTGCCGGACCATCCGCCGCCGAGGGATTTTGCGAGCACGGCGAAAGTGATGCGCTGGCGTGCATCGGTCTGGCTGAGGAGGAGTCTTGCTTGTAGCACGGTGCGGTCGGCATCGACTACTTCGAGGTAATTGGTGAGGCCTTTGTCGAAGCGTTCTTGCGCGAGTCTTTTGGTGAGCTCGGCGCTGGCGAGCGCTTGTTCGAGCGCATGGCGCGAGTTGGCGAGCGTTTTCAGATCGAGCAGCGAGTCTTCGACTTCGCGCAGTGCGACGATGAGCAAGTTGCGGTAGTTGGCGAGGGCCTCGTCGCGGGTGCTGACCGCCGCATCGAAGTTGGCGCGGTTGGATCCGGCATTGAACACTGGTGCGGCGACGCCGGCGCCGATCGAGAGCACACGGTTTTGCCAATCGAGGAAACGGTTGGCGTCGATTGACTCGAATCCGGCTGAGGCGTTGATGGTGAAGTTGGGATAAAAGTTTGCCTGGGCGACGCCGATCGCGGCATTGGCGCTGCGCAGCGATTGTTCGGCGGCGCGGACATCGGGGCGGCGGTTGAGAACTTCGGCCGGAGATCCGGCCTGGATCGACGGGATCGGTGGCAGTTTGCTGTCGCGTGCGATGGAGAATGATGAGGGGCTATGGCCGCAGAGGACAGCGAGCGCATTTTCGGTCGAGCCGCGTTGGCGTTGGATATCGGTGAGGTCGTTGCGGGCGAGCTCGACTTCGGTGCGTGCGCGGCTTGAGGTGAGCCCGTCGGCAAGCCCGGCATCGGCTCGGCTTTGTTGAATCGCAAGGGCGTCGCTGCGGCTCTTGATTGTTTCGTTGAGGATCGCCTCCTGGTCATCGAGTGAGCGGAGGAGGAAGTACTGTCGGGCGACTTCGCTGGCGATGCCGAGGCGCTGCGAGTCGAGCAGGGCCTGTTGTGCTTCGGCCTGGGCGTTTGATGATTCGAGTTGGCGTTTGTTGCGGCCCCAGAGGTCGGGATCGAAGGACAGATCGAAGGTGCTGCGATAGCGCGTTGCGTACGGATCGATCGCTATGCCTGCGGGCATTTGTTCGTTGATCGCGTCTTCCGATGATCTCGCGCGGTTGGCGACTGCGTTGAGGTTGAGTTCCGGGAAAAGTTTTGCGCGGTCAACGCCGGCCAATGCGCGAGCGGTATCCACGCGTGCCTTGGCGGCGGCGAGGTCGTTGTTGTTCTTGAAGGCGAGGTCGACGAGTCGGTTGAGTTCATCGTCCTTGTAGAGCCGCCACCAAGTGTCGGGCAGGGCGGTGGGTGTGGTGCTTTGGTTTTGTTTCCATTTTTCGCCGGCATTGAAGAGCGGCACTTTGAAATCCGGGCCGACGGTGCACGAGCCGGACATCAGAACTGGCAGCAGGAGAGCGGTGAAGGATTTTTTCATGGCTGAGAAATTTCCGGTGCTTCGATGAAGACGTCGACTTGCTGGCCGACATAGACCGGTGGTGATGCGGGTTTCTTCATCGAGAAAATCACCTGCAGCACGCGGGTATCGACGCGTTCGGTGGAGGCTCCAGTGAGTGACATCTTGGGAATGACATAGGGCTCCACGCGCACGAATTCGAGCGGGAATGTCACATTCGGTTCGCCCTTGAGGCTGGCGCGTGCGGTTTGGTCGGCGGCGATGCGACTGGCATTTTGTTCGTCGACATCGGCGCGGACCTGGAGGCGCTCGGTGTCGCCGATGATCATGAGCGGATTTTTTGGGCTGGTGGCGGCGTACTCGCCGGCGCGGATGTTGACTTGGAGAATCGTGCCGTCGCGAGGCGACTTCACGGTGAGGCGCTCGATGAGCAACTGGTTGCGTGCGAGATCGCTTTCGGCGGCGTTGAGTTCGGCGCAGGCGGATTGCAATTTTGCGCTGGCGACATCGACATCGATGCGGCCGTTTTGCAGGTCTTCGAGGCTTATCGCGCGTGGGTCGGTGACCGCTTCGAGGCGTGTGAGTTGGGAGCGGGTTTTAGCGAGTTGGGATTCGGCGACCGCGACATTCGCGGTGGCGATGCTGATGCGGGATTTAGTCGCGAGTGCTTCCGCTTGCAGGTTGCGGTCGTCGAGGCTGAAGAGCATTTCGCCTGTTTTCACTTCATCGTTCACCTTCACATCGACCGTGGCGACGATGCCTGCTTCGGGTGCGCCGATGGAAACATTTTCGCTGAGTGCCTCGAGGATGCCGGTGGCAGAGACCGAGTGGGTGAATGGCTTTGCCGGCGGTTGCATGTGGGGCGCGGTGGTGGTGGCCGGCATTTGCTTTTGCGCCTGCAAACGGGCGACCATCAGGATGGCGATGACGCCCGAGATGGCGGCGGCGATCGATCCGATGCGGAAGATGTTGGAAAGGATTCTCATGGTGCGAAAAATTAGTGGGCGTGCTCGTGCAGGAAATGGGGTGTGGATGTTTGCGCGCTGACATCGACGATTTCGCCATCGTCCATGCGTGCGATGCGGTCGGCGTAGGAAAAAATGCGGTTGTCGTGGGTGACGATGATCACGGCGCGGTTGGGAGTGCGTGCGACATTGCGAAAATGTTCGAGCACGATTTCGCCGTTCTGGGCATCAAGGGCGGCGGTGGGTTCGTCGCAGATGACGAGCGGTGGTTCGTGGACGAGCGCGCGTGCAATGGCGACGCGTTGCTGTTGACCGCCGGAGAGTTTGTTGGGGTGATCGCGCCAACGGGGGCCGAGGCCGACTGATTCCAAAATGGCACGTGCTTTGTCGAGGGCCTTGCGGCTCGATGAACCTTGGATCATGAGTGGCACGCTCACATTCTCCGCGATGTTGAGGGTGGGGATAAGATTGAACTGTTGGAAAATGAATCCGATGTTGCTGGCGCGAAAGCGAGTGAGCGCGCCCGATGGCATGCTGTGGAGTGGCTTGCCGAAGACATTCACCTCGCCGGCTTCCACGCGTAGGGTTCCGGCGATGGCGCTGAGTAGGGTTGTCTTGCCGCAACCCGAGGGGCCGACGAGCATCATGATTTCTCCCGCATAGGCTTGGAGATTCACCTTTTTGAGCACATGAATGCGGTTGTTGCCCTCGCCGAAGTGTTTCTCCACGGCGCGCACATCGACCACGATGTTGGAATTTGTTTCACTCATGCGCGGAATACCATTGCGGGTTCGTAAAGGCTCAGGCGGATGATGCCGAGAAGCGCAGAGACCATGCAGATTCCTTGGATGACAACGAAGGCGACCACTGGCACTTGCCATGAAAGGAAGAACGGTGGCTGCTGGTTGGTGATGGCCCAGCGGGCGAAAAATGAGGTGAAAAGCAGGCCGATGCCGAAGCCGATCGAGCCGACCGTGGCGGATTGCAAGAGCAGCATGAGGCTGAGGCGCAGGTTGCTCATGCCCATGGCCTTGAGCGCGCCGAGGTGCTTGAGGTTGTCGAGCACGAAGGCATAGAATGTCTGGCAGGAAATCGCTGTGCCGACGATGAAGCCGATGATGACGGTGGTGCCGAAGGAAATCGGAATGCCGGTGTTGCGCACATACCACCAGACCGTCGATGTGTTGAAATCATCGGGATTGCGACCAAAGCCGCGGTTCACATAAGCGCGCAGTCCGGTCGTGCGCATGATTTCCTTGGCGGCGGCATCGGGCGTCATGCCCTCGACCGGTGCGGCCAGCACCGCAGAGAGCATCTTGCGTGATGCTGGTGTGTACTGGAGTGCGCGCTCGTAGGTCGTCCAGATGTAGGGTCCGCCAGTGAACGAACGCGATGCCAGACAAATGCCGACGACGCGGGCCTCGATGTCATTGATTTCAAAACGGTCGCCAATTTTGATTGGCTGCTTTGGGTTTTTGGCGAGGCGGGTGGACGCGAGTTCGTCGATCACCACAGTATTAGGAAGGCGCAGGTCCTCGAGATTGCCCGCGAGCATTTTGGCGGGCGCGCCGACGAGCGAGGCCGAATCGATGCCGAGCAACTGCACGGTCTTGAGGCTGCCGTCGTCGATTCTCACGCGCTGGATGCCGGAGTAAAGTGGCATCGCCCAGCGTACGGCAGAGACTGAGCGCACTCTTGCGACATCGGTGTCGCGCAGGGGGTTGACCTCATTCACTTGCTCGACGCGTTCTTCGACCACATAGATTGGGACGTTCACATTTTTCAGTGTCGATGTCGTCCACAGCATGAGTCCGCTGAACACCGAGGCTTGTTGGACGATGAGAAAGGTCGCCAGAAACAGGCCGGCTACCAGCATCAGGTATTTGGCGGTGTCGCCAAAGAGCATTTTGAGCGCGAGTCCGGTCATTCAGAAGCCCGGTACTTGCCCGGATGGCCTAGACTAGAAGAGGCACGAGATGAGGGCAAGGCACAAGAAAAGCCGCCCATTCGATCCGCATTGCGCCGATTCTCAGCGCCAGTTTACGGAAGTATCCATGTCCATCCACTGCATCGATTCGCCTTCGAAGATGAAGCGTCCGTGAAAGTGGGTTTCCTCGAGTAGGAGTGGGAGCCAGTGGCGGTCGTCTTCCCACATCTGATTGTAGGGAATCGATTCGACAGAGGTCCAGAGTGGTACTGCCTCGTCGGTTTCCGTGGGTGTGTCGGTGTGATCATCCGCGCGAAAGACATGGCAGAGGATGTGTGGCGAGTCGGACATTGAGAACCAGAGTTCGCCAATCTTGCGCGGGTTGAGGGGAGTGATGAGCAGTTCCTCCTGAGTTTCGCGGATGACGCATTGGAGGGGCGATTCACCGGGATCGATCTTGCCGCCGGGGCCATTGATTTTTCCCGCGCCGAGGCCGCGTTTTTTTTCGATCAGCAGGATGCGGCCGTTGTTGACGACAAACATCAGCGTGGCGTGGATGCCGCCTTGCCACTGCGACCAATCGATGGGTGATGCGGCCATGAGGTGATGGACTCAACTTGCCGAGCTGTATGCCTCGACGCTGTCGCAGGTGCAGACGAGGTTGCGGTCGCCGTGGACATTGTCGATGCGTCCGACCGAGGGCCAGAACTTGTGTTGGCGGAGGTAGGGCAGCGGGTAGGCGGCTTGCTCGCGCGGGTAGGGGTGATTCCATGTGTCGCCGCAGACGACTTCTGCCGGATGCGGTGCGTTTTTGAGCGGGTTGTCGTGCGGGTCGAGTTGGCCGTTGGCGACGGCGGTAATCTCCGCATGGATGGAGATCATTGCGTCGCAGAAGCGGTCGATTTCCGATTTCGATTCCGACTCGGTCGGTTCGATCATGAGTGTGCCGGCGACCGGCCAACTCATGGTGGGGGCGTGGAAGCCGTAGTCCATGAGCCGCTTGGCGACATCCTCGACGGTGATGCCGCTGGCTTCGCTGAGCGGGCGGACATCGATGATGCATTCGTGAGCGACCAAGCCGTCGTTGCCGGTGTAGAGGATCGGGAAAAACGGCGCGAGGCGTTTGGCGATGTAGTTGGCGTTGAGGATCGCGACTTCGGTGGCTTCCTTTAATCCGCGCGGTCCCATCATCGCGATGTACATCCATGAAATCGTGTTGATCGACGCGCTGCCCCAGGGCGCGGAGCAAACCGAGCCATCATGTGCTGCAAGTTCGCGGTGGCCGGGCAGGAAGGGAACGAGTTGGCTGGCCACGCCGATTGGGCCGACGCCGGGTCCGCCACCGCCGTGCGGGATGCAGAAAGTTTTGTGGAGGTTGAGGTGGCAAACATCGGCACCGATGAGACCGGGGCTGGTGAGGCCGACTTGGGCATTCATGTTGGCACCGTCCATGTAGACCTGGCCGCCGTGTTGGTGGATGAGCTGGCAGATGTCGCGGATGCTGGATTCGAAAACGCCGTGGGTGGAGGGGTAGGTGACCATCAACGCGGCGAGATTGGCCGAGTGCTCGATGGTTTTTTGGGTGAGATCATCGACATCGATGTTGCCGGATTCGTCGCATTTCACGCCGACCACTTTCATGCCGACCATGACGGCGGATGCCGGGTTGGTGCCGTGAGCGGAGACCGGGATGAGACAGACATTGCGGTGAGTGTCGCCGCGCGAGAGATGGTAGCGGCGGATCGCGAGGAGTCCGGCATACTCGCCTTGCGAGCCGGCGTTCGGTTGCAGTGAAACAGCGGCGAAACCGGTGATTTCGGCGAGCCAGCCTTCGAGGCTTGTGAGCATTTCCCGGTAGCCCTGCGATTGGTCGGCAGGTACAAAGGGGTGCAGCGATGAAACTTCCGGCCAACTGAGCGGGATCATTTCGGCCGTCGCGTTGAGCTTCATCGTGCAGGATCCGAGTGGGATCATCGACTCGTTGAGCGCGAGGTCCTTGGATTCGAGGCGCTTGATGTAGCGCAGCATTTCGGTTTCCGAGTGGTAGGAATTGAAAACCTTTTGCGTAAGGAAATCCGTCTTGCGGGAAAGCTCTGCTGGCAGGCTGATGCCGTTTGCGGAATCGATCAATTTCACGCCGATGGCTTTGGCGATGGATTCCAAATCGGCGGCGGTGGTCGTTTCATCGAGTGAAATACCGACATGGTCATTGTCGATCAGGCGGAGGTTGATGCCTGCATCGACTGCGGCCTTACAAATCGCGGTGGCTTTGCCGGGGGATTTGACCACGATCGTGTCGAAGAAGGCGCCGCCCTCGATGTTGAGTCCGGCCTTGATGAGTGACTGCGCGAGTTGATTGGTTTTTGCGTGAGTCGCGCGGGCAATTTCCTTAAGTCCTTCGGGCCCGTGATAGACCGCGTACATCGATGCCATGACGGCGAGCAGGACTTGGGCAGTACAGATGTTGGAGGTTGCCTTGTCGCGGCGGATGTGTTGCTCGCGGGTCTGGAGTGAGAGCCGGTAGCCGGGTTTGCCGCGTGAGTCGACCGAGACTCCGATGAGGCGGCCGGGGATCTTGCGTTTGAGCGCATCGCTGCAGGCCATGAAGGCTGCGTGGGGTCCGCCGAAGCCCATCGGCACGCCGAAGCGTTGGCTGGATCCGACGCAGATTTCAGCACCGACCTCGCCGGGAGATTTCAACAGGGTGAGTGCCAGGATGTCGGCGGCCACGATCGGGATCGCGCCGGATGATTTGGCCTTTTGGAAAAATCCGGTAAAGTCATCGATGCGGCCGCGGGTGTCGGGGTATTGCACGAGGCAGGCGAAGACCGATCCATCGGCGGGGAATTGATAGGATTGCCAATCGCCGACGATCACCTCGATGCCGAGCGGTTCCGCGCGGGTGGTGACCACATCGATGGTTTGCGGGTGGCAGCGGTCGGAGACAAAGACCGCTTTGCCGGAGGGCTTTTGCGCGAGGGCGAGGGTGATCGCTTCGGCAGCGGCCGTGCCTTCATCGAGCAGCGAAGCATTCGCGACATCGAGTCCGGTGAGGCTGGTGATCATCGTCTGGAAATTGAGCAAGGCCTCGAGTCGGCCCTGTGCGATTTCCGCCTGATACGGTGTGTAGGCGGTGTACCAGCCGGGGTTTTCGAGAATGTTGCGCAGGATCACGCCCGGGGTGAGCGTGCCGTGGTAGCCCTGACCGATGAAGGACTTGAGCACGCGGTTTTTCGACATGATCGCCTTGAGGGCATCGAGTGCCGCTTGCTCGCTCAGTGCCTCGGGGAGATCGAGCGGATTTTCCGACAGGATGCTCTGCGGGACAGCGGCCTTGATGAGATCGTCGAGCGATGAAAATCCCGATTTTTGAAGCATTTGCTCGCGATCGGAACCAACAGGGCCGAGGTGGCGTGAACGGAAGTCGAGGTGGGCGGTCATGCGGAGTGGCGGATGAAAAAAACCTGCGCGCGGATCTTTGTGGGAAATTGGCGGCGATGCAACCATGGCGAAAGGAAATCCGCAAATTTGGGCGAAATGCCAGCGGCACGCTTGCCAAGCGGGGGGCGAGCGCATAGGAAAAAACCCATGACACCTCTCTACGAAGGTAAGGCCAAAAGGATGTGGGCAACCGAGAACCCCGACACCCTGCGCATGGAATTTAAGAATGACGCGACAGCCTTCAACGGTGAGAAAAAAGCGAGTTTTGAAAACAAGGGCCGACTCAACAATGCGATCAGCACTTTGATCTATGGCATGCTCGAAAAGGAAGGCGTGCCGACGCATTTCGTGAGGCAGATCGATGAGACGAATGTCGAGGTCAAGAAGGTTGATATCCTGATGGTCGAGGTCATCGTTCGCAACTATTCGGCAGGCAGTTTCTGCAAGCGCACCGGCATGGAGGAAGGTCGCAAATTTTCGCAGCCGATCGTTGAGTTTTCGTACAAGAGCGACGAGCTCGGGGATCCGCTCATCAATGACGATTACATCCGCGAGATGGACCTCGCCAGTCCCGAGGATATGGCGCACTTGCGGAAATCGGCCCTCAAGGTGAATGCGATTCTCACTGACTTTTTTGCGCGCTGTGGGCTCAAGCTCATCGACTTCAAGCTCGAGTTTGGTCGACTTGCATCGAATCCTGATATCATCGTGCTGGCGGATGAGATCAGCCCTGACGGTTGCCGTTTGTGGGATCTCAAGACGGGCGAGAAGATGGACAAGGACCGCTTTCGTCGTGATTTGGGAAATGTGATGGAGGCTTACGAGGAGGTGCTTGGTCGCGTGAAGGAAAACCTCGCATGATCAAGCCGCCTTGTCGCGCGGGTGCTCTGGATGATCGCCCGGGTTTCAGGGATGCGTTGGTGAAGTGGTTTCGCAAGGAGGCGCGGGATTATTCATGGCGCCGGACGCGTGATCCGTATGCGGTGCTGGTGTCCGAAGTGATGCTGCAGCAGACGCAGATCGCGACGGTCTTGAGCAAGGGGTATTACACGCGGTTTTTGCATGCGTTTCCCGATGTGGTTTCGCTCGCCAAAGCAAGCGATGAGGCTTTGCTCAAAGCGTGGGAGGGTCTGGGATATTACCGACGCGTGCGGATGTTGCGCGATACGGCAAGGGCCGTGATTGCTCAGCACGATGGGGTATTTCCATCGGATGCCGATGAGTTGCTGAAGCTGCCGGGGATCGGCCGCTACACGGTGGGGGCGCTGAGGGCATTTGCGTTTCGAAAGCCTGCGGTGTTGGTTGATGGAAATGTGTCGCGCGTGCTGTCGCGGCTCATGGATTTTTCCGATGCCATCGATAGCACGGCCGGGTTGAAGCAACTTTGGTCGTGGGCGTGTGACTTGGCAGATGACAAGTGCCCGGCGCCGTATCATGCGGCGCTGATGGAGTTGGGTCAGCGTGTTTGCAAGGTCGGCGTGCCCGATTGTTTGGGCTGCCCAGTGGTGTCATTTTGCCAGACTCGCGAGCCAGGGCTATTGCCGGTCAAGGGGCGGAAAATCGAGATCACGCGAGTGGATGAACACGCGCTATGGCTGCGTGATGGCGATGGGCGCATCCTGCTTCAGCGCGAAGCGGGTCCACGGCGGACGGGGCTTTGGAAATTGCCGCTGCGAAGCGTCGAGGAAATCGGTCATCTGCCGATGATCGCGAGCAGTGAATATGGCATCACGCGTTATCGCGTGAGCTTGAAGGTTCACCAAGGCCACCATGAAGACTTTGTGCACGAGGCAAGCGAGCAAGTGACTTGGTTTGATGTGGAAGAAATCATCCCTTTGCCGATGGCGGCACCCTTCAGGCGGATGCTGACCCACTTGATGGCGGAATTTTGATTTGGCATGTGACTGGCGTTGGGTCGTGTGCTTTGTTGGTGCCAGATGCATTTAGTTTGGCGTTGTTTTTTAGGGTTCGTTTGGTGCGGCTTGGTGCAGTCCTGTGCGGTTCAGCCGGAACCGAATCCGGTGGTGCCGGACATGAAGGTGAGGCGCTTGTTGATCCAGCGGGTGGGCGTGGTGGTGGTGACGGATCGGACTGATTTGAAGCACTGGGCCCGTATGGGATTCACCATTTCGCGCGCACCGGATGATGCGGATGGTGGATCAGCGACGCCGATTTCGGAGGATGGATATTTTCTTACGGCGGACCATGTGTTGGTCGATTCGGACGGTCGTAATGTGCATGTGCTTTATGGCAGCAAAGGTGAGCTGGTTTCGCATCGGGCGAGGATTGTTTGGCGTTCGGCCGATGCGGATCTGGCTTTGCTGCATGTTTCGGCGGCGACACCGAATTATTACCGTTGGACGAGCCCCAAACAATGGATGCCGTCAGGAAATATGGTCGTGCACGGAGGCATCGCGACCGGGCTCAAATCAAAGCCGGGAAGGTTGGTGACCTCGCTCTCGCCGGAGTGGATTTTTACCGGCACGCGGAAGTTCAAAATCGACATCGCCCTGCAACCTGGAGACAGCGGAGGTCCGGTCGTTGACGCGGCAGGCGACTTGGTGGGGATCAATTCCGCGGTGGAATTTTTGGTGCCGATGGAAACAGCGTTTTTTATCGACTCCGAAGCGAGCCGACCAAGCATTCGGAGAATCGAGAGCTTGATGCGTACTGATCGCGCGCGGAGGTCATCGATCGCGCTGGCGGGCAATGATTGAATCAAAATTTTGAAGGAATGAAATCGAGGAGATATTTGAACGCGATTTGCGCGGCGGGAATTGGGGCATTGCTGCTCGTCGCTTGTACGAGTTTCGAGGAATCGGGCTTGCCGGGAAGCGCTGCCTCGATGGCGCGCAACCAGATCATGCTGGTGCGCAAGTCGCCGCCTTCGTTCGGATTTTCTCGGTTGCAGGCTCATGTTCGGTTGCACCCCGAGTTGGAGGGATTTCTGAAGGCTCGAAAGCTGCCAGATTTTTTGGCTGAGACCTCGGACGAATCGAGAAGCTACTTCATACTGTATTTTCTCGAAAACAAACAAGCGTACGCCTTCCGCACTCATCCGGATGATCACTCCCAGCTTGAAGCCTCCGGGCCCTATCCGATCACCAAGGGGGAGCAGCGAACCCTTAAGGATTTCAGGGAACAGGCCACGGAATGAAAATCGCGTGCATGTCGAAATTCTCGCTTGCCACCATGGTGACGTGAGCTATTTTTTAGGTGGTAACGGTTCTTTCACTGATTGCCATATATCCAATCGGGGTATCCATTCCCCATCACATACAAAACATACATAATACAAACCTATGAAAACGAAATTAAAAATCGGACGGGGCTTCACGCTGGTGGAGCTTCTTGTCGTCATCGTCATCATCGCCGCTCTGGCAGGTCTCACCGCACCTATGGTCATCCGTCAGCGCAAAAAGGCTGACCAGACCGAGGCTGTGAACAATGCCAAGCAAATTGGTATTGCGATGTTTGAGTTTGAAAATGCCTATGGCACGTTCCCGGATAACACTACAGCCACACAGGTTACGGAAAATACCGGTACGACACTCACTTTTTCCGGGGGCAAGTCCAACGACTTCTTCCGTCAATTGATGGCGGCCGAAATTGCTCAATCGGAGACGATGTTCTATGCCAAGGCTATTTACACCAAGAAGCCGGATAATGTATACAACACCTCGGCGAATGCTCTTGCCGCAGGAGAAGTGGGATTTGGTTACATCATGAATGGCACAACGGCATTTAGCACCTCTGGCAACCCCTCCCGACCCATTGTGGCGGCCCCGCTCGCAGGAACCACCACCCCGGCCGCAGACGGCACCTTCGATGTGGACATGTATGATTCCAAGGCAGTGGTCCTGCGTGTAGATAATAGTGTTCAGTCATTGAATGTCCTCAAAACTTCCAAGCAGGCTCAGGTGGGTGGAGGCAAAACTTTGCTTCAGAGTGGCGCGGACACAGTTTGGGGTACAGATGCCACTCCGACCATGGTTGCGCCGACTCCCAAGTAAGCGAAACTTCAATTATTCAATTCATAAAACCGGGAGGGCGACCTCTCGGTTTTTTGTTGCCCAATGGCTGAGGATGCATGATGACAGGGGCGGAATCACATGCCATCGAAACCGGAAACCAACGGGTTGATCCCCGAACTGAGCGATAAACCAGCGGCTGCATTTTTGCCTTACCCGGTATCGACCTTGGGTCCGCCGATCATTCCGAATGATCTTACCTCGTTCAAAACTCGCGGGATTTCTGAAGTTGAGCGGGACTTGCAGCAGAAGCTGACCGAAATTCGCGAGGATTACCTCAAGGCAATCGACCACTACAATTGGAACAAGCTCGTGTATGAAGCGGAGATCCGCTTTGAGCCGGTGGTGGGGGGTGTTTACCACCTCTATGAGATGGGCGGGCGTCGGGCCCTTTCGATGGTCGATCCGGGTCAGTGGCCGCATCGGCATTTGGCGAGTTTGAGACTGAACTATGACCGTCAGTGGCTGGTGGTTGAGACGGGTAGTGGGATTGATCCTCGGGATTTGTTTGGCGGGTTAAATGAGTAAATTTTGATCCGCATTTTCTCGGGTCGTGAACTTGCCAGCTTCGGGTATGCGGATAGTCTGTGGCCGTGATGAGTGAGTTTTCCGTATCGCAGCCAAGAGCATGGGCGGAGATTGACTTGTCGGCCCTGCGACGGAATCTATCGGTTGCTCGAGAGACTGGTGGCGCGGAAGTGATGGCGGTGGTGAAGGCCTCGGCTTATGGTCATGGATTGGAAAAGGTGGCTAAGGTTTTTGCTGAGGAGAGGGTGGCATTTCTGGGGGTTGCGAATGTCGGTGAGGCACGTCGGATTCGTGATGCGGGGATTGATGCGCGAATTTACCTGCTGGGTGCGACATGGGAGGCTGAGCGGGCGGAGATTGTGGCACAAAATTGGACTCCTTGTTTGTCGAGCATCGCGGAGGCGGATCATTTCAACCAGCTTGCCTGCGCGGCGGGTCGTAAATTGAAAGCGCATCTGGCGATTGACTCCGGCATGGGTCGCGGAGGATTTCTGATCCATGAGCTTGGGGAAACGATGCCAGTGCTGGACCGAATGGAGCATCTCGATATTGAGGGGATCGGCTCGCATTTGCCATCGGCGGACGAGGATGAAGCTTTCACGCGGCGGCAGATTGATGACTTCCGAAAATTGATTGGTTCGCTCGGTGGAGAAAAGCGCTTCAAGTGGCGGCATCTGCTCAACAGCGCGGGCTTGCTTGGGTATGACAGCGACCTTTGCAATCTCACCAGACCGGGGCTCATGCTTTACGGCGTGTCACCTCTGGCAGGGCATCAAGCAAAGCTCTCGACCGTGATGAGCCTGAAGTCACGCGTGACACTTTCTCGCTGGCTGCCTGCGGGGCATGGAATTTCTTACGGCAGGGAATATGTCACTTCGCAGGCGACAAAGGTTGCAACCGTGGGCATCGGTTATGGGGATGGCTACCCGCGACATTTGTCGGGCATGGGAGCTGAGGTTTTTGTGGGCGGCTTGCGGTGTCCGATTCTCGGTCGCGTGACGATGGATCAGATCATGATCGATGTGACCAACGCGCCGGTGGTGAGTGAGGGTGATGAAGTCGAACTATTTGGATCTCACATTCCGGTGATCGAAGTCGCTGAAAAAGCGGGCACGATTGCATGGGAAATTTTCACCGGCATCACCACTCGCGTGAGTCGTCAATACGTCTAGTGGTGCTGGTCGAGTACTGCGCATTTCTCTGGCGAATTGTGTCGAAATCTAGGGTGGAAACGGAACGGCTGTTCCCGGAATTTGAAAGTATTCAAAGAAGCGATTGGATCCGCCGATGTGCAGACGTTCCTTGGCGAGTGGGATGTGAATGCCGATGCCGATGAAGGGGTGGCGGTCGCCACGGCCGGATAGTTGGCCTCGGCGGTCCTCAAAATCTCGGGTGCCATAGCCAACGAGGACATCAACCCAGTCGAGCCATGATCGTTCGCGCATCCATCCCTTGAGCGGAAATGCGAGCATCCATCGCGAGCCTTCGTAATCGGTGAAGATGTCCATTTCCTTGCCGTCGCGAACTTGGGCCGTGGGAAAATATTCCCAGCGAAACTGCACACGTTTTCCGAAATCGGGGAATCGCTGTCGCAGATACTCGAAGCCAACCCCCGCGACATTGAATGCCTGATCCTCCCAGCTGAATCCGTGTTCGTCGGAAAATCCGTCGCCGACCTCGATGAGAGTGGTGGCAAGCAATCCGCTGCAGGCTCCAAGAAAAGCGGCATCGTTATTTTCGTAGCCCCAACCTTCACAGAGCGATGAGCTGATGGCGGTAATCACCGCGCCCGTGTAAGCATGCCCCATCTTGTCGGCGCCACCCGAATCGGTATCTGAACCAAACCATCCCTCGCTGTTGTAAGCGAAGTCGGATTCACCCCAGCCCCATTGCGCGAAGCCGTATCCGGTGATGACGGCGGCGATACCAAGGTTCAAGGCGATCGCCTTTTGTTCGCGGGTCCATTGACTTGAAAAATCCGCTGATGAATCGAATGTTTGAGAATTCTCAGCCGATGTCGTGGCCACCATTAAAGCGATAAAGAAGAGACATGGAATGATCGACAATCTCACGCATCACAGGACATCTGATCAGATCAGCGCGCCAATTTCATTTCCTAACGCGATGGGGTAGGGGAAAGAATAAGAGGTCGGAATGCGGCGGGAGCTTTAGCGACCAGCATTGATGGCGAAGCTAAACTGGTATGGCCGAAACGAAGTGAAGGCAAATCGTAGGTCAGAGGAAGAGGCAGACAGCGGTCAGCAGCCTATGGTCACTGGGAGAAATCATGAAGATGTGGCGTGTGCTTTGGCGGCTCAGAACTTGGGGCAGGATGCCCCAAGGACGGACTGGGACAGGATGTCCCAGCTACTATGAAGAGAGGCTGACTTTCCTGCTATCCACAATCCGCGATCCGCAACTCCTTCTTCTTTGCGTTCCTTGGCGGTAAATCTTCTTCTCTTCCCCGTTGACCTATTCCTCCACCTCGACGATGAGGTTGATTTCGACGGCGACATTGAGTGGCAGTGCGGCGGCGCCGAGGGCGGTGCGGGAGTGCTTGCCTTTGTTGCCGAGGAGATCGACGAGGAATTCGGAGGCACCGTTGATGACTTGAGGGTGATCGTGGAAATCCGCTTCGGAGTTCACGAAGCCGTTGAGGGCGATGATTTGTTTGATTTTGTCGAGGGAGCCGATCGCGTCGCGGATGACGGCGAGGCGGTTGAGCATGATCATGCGCGCGGCTTCTTTCGCCTCGTCGATCGAGACTTGGGTGGGGACCTTGCCGATGACTTTGCGGGTGCCGTCGATGGGGAGTCCGCCGGAGAGGAAGAGCAAATTGCCTGAGCGCACGAAGTTCACATAGGCGGCGACCGGAGTGGGGACTTCGGGAAGGGCGAGGCCCATGGAGTGGAGCTTGGCTATAATGCTGTCGTTCATGATGTGTGGTGGATGTATGCGTTATGGGGCTTATTTCGGTGAGTTTGGTTTGTTTGGCCCTGCGGCGGGGAATTGATTGGTGATCAAGGCGACGAGCTGCAGGCCTTGAGGTGTGAGGGTCGCTCGGTTGCCGATGCCGGTGATGAGGTTGCGGGTTAGGTAGTGATGGGGTTTGGCGGATGGTTTGACGGAGGTGACGACGGGAGCACTGACTTTGCGGCTGCTTGGTGCAAAACTGACTGGTTGGCCGGTGGCGCTGAAGGTGATTTCCCAGGATTTCTGGTTGTCGGTGCTGCCCTTCACGATCCACGGGTAGCGCTTGGCGAAATCGGGTGTGGCGGTGATCGGAGTGGTGACTTTGAAGTAGCCCGGAGTGTTGGTGACGAAGTCGCTGAAGCGGATATCGGGATTTTTTCTGTGTTCGATAAAGAAGCGCGCGACATCAGTGCCGGTGAGATTCATCCCGTTGAAAATTCCCTGTGTGTTGAGTCCTCGGCCATAGTGTTCGTGCCAGTCCTGGTAACGCGGGCTCATGAGCATGGCGAGCTCGAGGTGGAGGTGGGCGCGGACGCGGTCGATGCCTGCACCGGTGTAGCCCATGCGGCCGAGCACAGAACCGGCCTTGACCATATCGCCGGGCTGGCAGGTGATTTCAGCGAGATGCGCGTACAGTGAATATACGGCGGTGTTTTCCCACTCGTGTTCGACGACGAGATACTTGCCGTAGTTGCTTCGTCCGGCAAGCGGGCTGATGTGAACGACGCGTCCGGCGGAAATGCTGGTGACTAGGTCGAGCGGATTGCCCGAGCGGTCACGCTTGATTGGAGCGATGTCGATGCCTTCGTGAAATTTGGTGAGCAGCACTTCGTTTTCGAAGCGGAAGGCGTTGCGGACAAATCCGAATGATCCACCCTCCCATGGTTTGGAGGCTTGGCCTTCAAAGATGCGGTCGACATGCATGTAGAACCGCTCGGGTTCGTTGCTGAAGAGATGATGGTTTTCAGTCGGAAGCTGCAAGTCCTGCGCGGCATTGAGAGCGCAACAAAACACGAGTGAGCAAAGCGAAATGCGGATCATGCGGTGGTGGATGGCTCAGTCTTTTTTGTCCTTTTTATTTTCCTCGCCACTGCGTTTGGTCGACTTGTCGAATATCGAAAGGTCGGCGAGCGTGATGCCTTTCCACACGACCAGCACGCCATCGTTGATCGGTTGATCGATGATGACTGCATCGACGATGCGCCCGTTGACTTGAGCGACGAGCCATTTGCCCTGATTGATATTGGTCAGTGCCGATAGTCGTTTCGCGGCACTGTCCCTGAGGCGGAAGACCGCCCCATAGCCGTCGCCGCTGTCGGAGGGAAACGGGCTGTAGGAAACGACATCCTTGGTGCTGATTTCGGGCAGCCTGCGGAAATAGCGAGCTTGCCCGTTATTGAGGGTGTGAGGGAAGATCATCTTCGGATTGTCGCTGGCCTCAGTTTCAATGTGAAAGGACAGGCTGGCCTTGTTTTCCGCCTTACCGGCAGCCGAGAGCATCGAAGGGGCAAGGACAAACAGGATGCCGAAGGTGGCGCAGAGCAATCGCATGGACCCAATGAAGCACAGTGAACGCGATGAGGAAGAAAATTTGAGCGCCACGACTGTCATTTTCACGACCCTGCAGAAAGTTCCTCATTCATCCCCACAAGTCACTCCTTGCGCGGGCGGAGATCATCGTTTTTACTCGTCGCATGCACGACAAGATCAACCTTACGCGCGAAGTGGCGGCGATTCAGATTCCGAGTGGCGACGCTCTCACACTTCCGGCCGGGACCGAGGTTTACATCACGCAGAAACTGGGAGGCACCTTCACGGTTGCGACCAGCCAGGGTCTTGCCAGAATTTCCTCACAGGATGCCGATTCGCTTGGCATCGACATGAGCGAGGAAAAGAAAAAGCAGGAAGAGGCCGAGCGTTTGAAAGACGCGCCGATCGAAGAGCAGGTGTGGGGTCAGCTCAAAGGCGTCTATGATCCGGAGATCCCGGTGGACATCGTCAACCTCGGCCTGGTCTACGATTGCAGCGTCGACAAGGAAGGCGACAAGACGGTGGTGTTGGTCAAGATGACGCTGACGGCGCCGGGTTGCGGCATGGGTCCGGTCATTGCGGCGGATGCTCAGGCGAAAATCATGACCATCGATGGTGTTGATGAAGCGCGGGTTGAGCTCGTCTGGGATCCGGCATGGAATCAAGAAATGATTTCCGAAGAAGGCCGCATGAAGCTCGGCATGGTCTGAGCTGAGATCGAAGATCGTGGATAGTAGATCGGTGAAGGGACCGCTATTTTTTCCTGTTTAGAATTTCAGTTTTTACCTTGTCGAATCGAGGTAAGCGATGATCGACGGGATCGCTGTTTCAAGCACCTCGGCAACTTCTTCGTAGGCGGCGGGGCCCATGCCGATTGGATCTGGCACATCGAGGCCTTGGCGTTTGTCGGTGATGCCGGAAAATTCGCGGATGAGGAAAAATTTATCGGCGTGCGACGGGAAGCGGTTTTCGAGTGCGGCGAGGTGGCCTTCGGTCATGGCGAAGACATGGGTGGCAGACTCGAGGATTTTTTCCGTCACTTGCCGGCTGGTGAAATCATCGAGATGAGCGCCGCGTTTTTTGAGGGCCTTGAGGGTTTCTCGGCTCGCGGGTGAGCCCTTCGATGCGGCGACACCGGCGGAGCTGGTTGAGAGATCGTCGCGGCCTTCGATGGCTTTGCGAAACAGGCCTTCAGCCATCGGGCTACGGCAAGTGTTGCCGGTGCAGACAAAGAGGATGTGAGGCGAAGAGGGCATGTGGATGCGAAAACTCAAAGAACTCTATGCGCACCTACCGAGGGTCGCGAGGCGAAAATTTCGGCCGTGAGGCCGGTCTTGGCGTGGTATTCGGCGGCAAGTTTGCTGGCGATGTCGTTGGCTTTGGCCGATTCGCAAAGCGTGACGGTTGACCCGCCGAAGCCCCCGCCGGTCATGCGGGCACCGATCACTCCTCCGCTACGGCCGATGCTTTGTGCGGCATCGACGAGGACATCCAGTTCCTTGCAAGAGACTTCGAAATCATCGCGCAGCGATTGGTGCGATGCGGCCATGAGAGGGCCGAGTTTTTCGAAATCTTCGGACATAAGCGCATCGGCTGCTTCGATGGTGCGGGCGATTTCACCCACGACATGGCGAGCGCGACGGTTGACCGGATCGCCGAGTTTTTCCCAATGATTTTCCACATCGGCCATTGTGACATCGCGCCATGATCGCTTGCTGATCATTTTAAGGGCGTCTTCCGTGTGTTTGCGACGAAGCGCGTAACCGCCATCGGACAGCTCGTGATGCACCATCGTGTTGGAGATCAGGATGGTGAGCTCGGGATTGTTGAATGGCACGAGTTGCGGCTCGGCTTTCATGCAATCGATGAGAACGAGGTGGTCTTTGGCGCCAAATACTGAAGCAAATTGATCCATGATGCCGCAGGGCACATGGGCGAAATCGTGTTCAGCCTTTTGGCAGAGCAGCGCTTTTTCGTGGGGGCCGATTTCCACGCCGAGAAGGCCTTCGAGAAATGTTGCAGTGGCGCATTCCAAGGCCGCGGATGATGATAGGCCCGCGCCACCGGGGACGGAGGAAAGGATGTAGGCGTCGAAGCCGGGGACTGCGTGTCCGAGGTTTTGGAATCCGCGAATCACACCGCGCAGGTAGTTGGTCCATTTCGGTTCGCCTTCTTCGACCGCGTGCGTGACATCGAAGGTGGCGATGCCACCACCGAGATCGGTCGCAATGCGGACCGATGAAGTGCCGTTCGGGGTGCCGGCGATCACGATGTAGCGATCGATGGCAAAAGGCAGCACAAAGCCATCGCAATAGTCGATGTGTTCACCGATGAGGTTTACGCGGCCGGGAGCGGCGGCGGTGATGCTAACCCTGGCGTGGAGATTTTCCAATAGCCCTGCTGCCGCTTTTTCGGCAAGCGATTCCAGTGAAGGGGAAGCTTGAAGCATTGGAAGAAATCAGGCTGCGTCGGTGGTTTGATAGAGTCGGCGACGGTAGCTTTGGACCGCTTGCGTCCAAATCGGATGGATGCTGTCGGCCGGGCGGAGCCACACCGCGCGGTGCATGAGCAACATTGCCGGGCCAAGGTAAAGCAGTTCGGAAAGTTCGTTTTTACTTAGGTCGCCGGGGCCATTTGCGAGGCATCGCTCGGCGAGTGCTTCCTGATCTTGCGCCATCTCGGCATTTTCAAGCAATGACACATGGACGCCATTCACATAGGGGTCGACCACTGCGGCAATGATACCATAGCGTTCATCGCCTGTTGCATCGAGCGCCGGATCGACGGCTCCCTGTGCCTTCTCTGCGAGAACCAACACACTTGGCGGATCCCTCTCCTCGGGGATGCTGAGAATGCCGTGTTTGGAAAGCTTTTGTCCGTATCGAACGCGGCTTGTCCAAACCGAAACCGGCGCAGAAAGAACAAGCCCGAGCAGGATCGGTGAAATCCATGCGGTAAATGTGAGGTCGATGTTCAACGCGATTGCAGTCCAAACGAGACCGAGAAGCGTCGGAAACAAATGAAAGCGGAAAGCATCGCCCCACGAGGTTCCGTCGGTCTCGCGGTTTTGGTTGCCCCATCCGACGGCGCGGCCGAGCAGGATGCCGACAACCATCAGAGTGTGCGCGGCCATCATGCATGGCGCGAGGAGGATCGAGACAAAAGACTCCAAGGTGACGCCTGTCACGATGCGGATGGTGCCACCAAACGACTTGCGGATTTGCGGCACGAAAATGGCGCGCAGCATCGATAGGATTTTTGGAAGGAAGAGCAGGGTGAAAATGAAGCAGCTGAGGATGATGCTTTGCTCGATGCCATTGAAGCCGAAATGGCGGTCGACATAACTTTCGAAGGGCAGGCGGCTTAGCTCGCTGGTCGAGCGGTCCCACGCGACCCAGGTGCCCAGCAAGAGAAAAAGGAACCAGAGCGGGCTGCTGAGGTAGGCCATGATGCCCATGAAGAGGTGCACGCGCACCGAGAATGGCAGTTTGCGGGCAAAGATAAGCCAGAGGTGCTGGAGGTTGCCTTGGCACCAGCGGCGGTCGCGGATGAGGTGATCGACGAGAGTCGGCGGCGCTTCCTCGTAGGTGCCCTCGATATCCCATGCGAGCCAAACCTCCCAGCCCTCGGCAACCATCAGTGCTGCTTCGACGAAATCGTGGCTGAGGATGCGACCGCCGAAGGGTTCGCGGCCGGGGAGTGCGGGGAGTTCGCAAAACTCCGAGAAGGGCTTGAGGCGGATCAGCGCGTTATGGCCCCAGTAGCTGCCGCCGCCGAGTTGCCAGAAGTTTAGCCCGCGGATGAACAGCGGTCCGTAAAGCCGCATGGCAAATTGTTGGAGACGGGTGAAAACCGATGATCCGCGAATGAGCTTGGGTGGGGTCTGGAGAATGCCGAGGCGCGGGTATGCCTCCATGACGCGGGTTATTTTGACGATGTCGGCACCATCCATGAGGCTATCGGCATCAAGCACGAGCATGGCCTCGTAGCCGCCGCCCCAGGTGCGGACAAAGTCGCCGATATTACCAGCTTTGCGGTTTTCGTTGGTTTTACGACGTCTATAGTAGATGCGGCCGAAGCCATCGAGTTTTCGGCAGAGATTGGTCCATGCCGTTTCTTCCATCACCCACAGGTCGAGGTCGCGCGTGTCGCTTAGGATGAAAAAATCGAACGATTCGAGGTGACCGGTGGCCTTGATTGAGCGGTAGATCGCCTCGATGCGGGCGCAGGTGCGGGTGCTGTCCTCGTTGTAGACCGGCATGACCACCGCGTGGCGTTTGGTGAGTGGGCCGCTGCGACCATCGGCAAGTTTCGTGATGCGTGCCGCTCGGCGAACACCGCGCAGCATGTCGATCGCGCCAAAGATCGCGTGAAACGATCCGAGTGTGAGAAGACCGTTGAGCAGCACAAAGATGGCGAGCAGAGGGAAGTGGGCTTTTTGCAAGCCCATGCGCCAGAACAGGTCGGCGAGCCAGAGGCTTGCCGCGATGTTGAAGAAAATAACGCAGCCGAAGAAAATCACGCGCCGCGTGCAGGTGGCTTTGGTGCTGAAAAACACTTGGCCCGAGTCGGGCGATGGGATGTCGGCGGGTTCCATCAGTCGAGTAGGAAGAACCATGCCGCCAGTGCGATGATGCCCAGCAGGAAGGCAATGAACATGAGGCGGACGATCGGCTTGCGGTCCATCGTTTCCCACCATTGGGCGGCACCGCTGCCGATGACGTTGAGCTCGAGAGGCTTTGGTACCATGGTGAGGTTTGCAAAGCGTGGTCCGGCAGCAAGGTAGGATTTTTTCATCGCCTCAACGAAGGCGGGCGGCCATGGCGGCGGGGTGAGGAAAACGCCCTGCCACTTGTCGGGCATGCCCGCAAGCAGGAGTGCAAGACGACCGCGAGCGGCGAGTCGGCGGTTTTCGAGCGGCACATCGAGCACATCCTGGGTCCAGTCGGCGATTTCGGTAAGCGCCTCTTCCATTGCAAGGATGCGCACTGGCTTGTCCGGTTCCTTGACACGTCTTTCGGAAGCGCGCCACAGGATGCTGCGGACGAGTTCGGCAACGAGCAATCGATTGCGCAAGCGAAGTGCTTGCAGATAGGCCTCAACCGCGGTGTAAGCTTCCTCCCACTCGACGAGTTCATGCTCGCGGAGAGGCGGCAAGCGGTCTAAGGGTTGATGCGATGGACCCATGTTTCGGTGAGGAAGTTGTCACCGCGTTTAAGGCAGCAACGAAGCTCAATCGGGCCGATGTCCGAAAGCTTGGATCCTTCGGCCGAGGGGGCGACTTGAAATGCGAGGCGCCAGCGTTCCTCGGGAATCTGTTGCAGGTTGACGCCTTGAATTACGACTTTGCCGGCGTTTTCTCCGATCGCTTCGATCAGCGGCGTGAGAGGCGTCTCGCTGTTTTGTTGGAGGCTGGTGCCTTTGAACTCGACGATGACGGTACGCTGGCCGGGTTGCCAGTCGTGGATACCGCTGCGGGTGGCAACCACATGGCCGATAGCTTGTGACGGATCCGTATCCATCGTCCAGTGTTGACGATAGGAAAACTCGATGCGATCACCTGGCTGTGGGGTGCGAGAAGGTTCCCACATGGCGACGGTGTTGTCCGCGAGTTCGTTAGTGGTTGGGATTTCCATCAGCATCACGCGGCCAGGACCCCAGTCGGAGGTTGGCTCGATCCACAATGATGGACGCAGGTGGTAGGCGGCCTCATCATCCTCATAGGCGCCGAAGCGGCGGTCGCGTTGCAAAAGACCGAAGCCGTCGCATTTGTCCATGTTGAAGAAGCTGAACTCGAGACGACCGGAATCATTGCAGATTGGGCGCCATATGCGTTCACCGGTGCCCATGCGAATGGCGAGGCCATCGGTGTCGTGCACTTCTGGGCGGAAATCGTCGAAGCGGCGGCGCGAGTTTTCGCCGAACCAGAACATGCTCGACATGGGCGCGATGCCAAGTCGTTGGACGGCGCGGCGGGCAAAGATCACAGCGCGGACCTCGACGATGGTTTCGTTGCCGGGTTGGATTTTGAATGCGTAGGCGCCGGTGTAGGATGGCCCATCGAGCAACGCGTAGAGTCGTGCTTGGGTTTCGCCAGGTTGTGGTTTGCGCAACCAGAATTCGCGGAAGTTTGGAAACTCCTCGGTCGCGCCTTCAGCGCCGGTATCGACGGCAATGCCGCGCGATGAGATGCCCCAGCGCTGGTTGCGACCAAGCGCGCGCCAGTAGCTCGCACCTTGGAAGACAATGAGCTCATCGAAATAATCTGAATTGTTGAGTTGCGTGTGGAGTCGGAATCCAGCGAAGCCACCATCGGGCGGAAGTTCGCCATGCTTCTGAATGAGCGGCCCGTAATTAAAGAAAGCTTCGGCGAGGCGGATGCGTTGCTGGTGGCTGCTGGTGAATTCATTCAACACAACCGGTTCGCGATAAAGGTAACCGGGGTGAAAAAACATCGCGCGGAAGGGCAAGTTCTCGGTAGCCCAGAGCGCCTGATTCGGATTGAAGCGGATGTCACGATACTGATCGTATGTCAGGTCATTCATCCACGCAGGCAGCGAGTCACGGTTGGGAGGCGTGTAGGGTTTGTTGGCAAGATCTCTTGCTCTGCTCTGAATGCTATCGAACCCGATATCTTCGCGCTCCCATGTTTGACCCGGGGCGCACGGCGCTGTGGCGGCGACCACGAAAAGGAATATGATGCTTCGCACGGGGTGATTATTAAGGTGTTAGGACGCCCGGCGTCAAGATGGCCGATACCAAATACAACAGAAAACCTTACTTTTTTTCTTGTAGTTGGAAAAACCATGGAAGAGCTACATCGTTGCCAGTAGGCCGAGGGTTTCCTTGAGGCGCTCTGCGGGCCTAACAGTTTCGAGCCTTGGGAATCGCCTTTCGGCCAGCAGAATATAGGAACCATTGCGGTGAAGCATGAGGCGTTGGCCTTGGATTTCGACCGATTGGATGTCGTTCTCGGCGGCTAGCGACTTGATGCGGGCAATGGTCAGCAAGTTTTCCACCGGCCCGGGCAGGCGGCCGAATCGATCGCACCACGCCGACGCGAGTGCATCGACGGCATGGACAGTGAGCGCGCTTGAGAGTTCGCGGTAGGCCTTGAGGCGCAGGCGGGTGTCATCGAGCCATGTGCTTGGCAGAAACGCGGGGATCGCATCGCTGACATTTTGGCTGTCGTGTTTGAGCCACGCGGCTTCGGTGCTGACGACAAAGTCCGCCTTGAAGCTTGGTGGTGTCGTGCTGCCGGATTTGCGTCCTTTGAGCCGTTCGACCGATTGCTTGAGGAGTTGGCAATAGAGGTCGAAGCCGATTTGGGAAATGTGACCGGACTGTTTGGTGCCGAGGAGATTTCCCGCGCCGCGGATTTCGAGATCGCGCATGGCGATTTTGAATCCCGAGCCGAGTGCGGTGTGTTCCTTGATCGCGTGGATGCGTTTGCGGGCGTCGCCGGCGGTGATCATGTCGCGCGGCAGAAGCAGGATTGCGTGGGCTTTTTCACCTGCGCGTCCGACGCGGCCTCGAAGCTGATAGAGATCGGCAAGGCCAAAGCGGTCAGCGCGGTCGATGATGATCGTGTTGGCGTTGGGGATGTCGATGCCGGTCTCGATGATCGTTGTGGCCAGCAGCACATCGGCCTCGCCATTCACAAAGGTGCGCATGACCAACTCAAGCTCGTCTTTGTCCATCTGACCATGGCCCACGAGGATTCGTGCCTCAGGCACGAGGGCCGCGATGCGTTCGCGCATGTTCTCAATCGTCTTGACGCGGTTGTGCAGGAAAAATGTTTGCCCGCCCCGTTTCATTTCACGGCGGATCGCGTCGCGGATGATGCGTTCGTCGTAGGGGCTGATCGATGTTGCGACCGGCACCCGGTTGGGTGGTGGCGTCTCAATTGTTGACATGTCGCGGGCACCCATTAGGGCCATGTAAAGCGTGCGCGGGATGGGTGTGGCGGAAAGTGTGAGCACATCGACCTGGCGGAAGAGCTGTTTGAATTTCTCCTTGTGGGCGACACCGAAGCGTTGCTCTTCGTCGACGACCACCAGACCGAGATCCTTGAAATGCACATCGCCCGAAACGAGCCGATGGGTGCCGATCACGAGGTCAACCGAACCATCGGCGATGCCGGCGATGGTGTCGCGAATTTCCGAGGGTGAGCGAAAGCGGTTGAGCAGATCGATGCGCATCGGGTAGTCCGACATGCGTTCGCGGAAGGTGCGCCAATGTTGTTCGGCGAGTACGGTGGTTGGCACGAGGATGGCCGCTTGTTTGCCGCTGGTGATGGTTTTGAAAGCAGCGCGTATCGCAACTTCGGTTTTGCCAAAGCCGACATCACCACAGATCAGGCGATCCATCGGGCGGGCCGTCTCCAAATCGCGTTTCGTTTCGTCGATCGCCCGGCGTTGGTCGGATGTTTCGACATGGTGGAATGAACGCTCGAATTCCCACATCCATCGGGTGTCCGGCGGGTGGGCGTATCCCGGTTCGTGGTTGCGCTCGGCTTGGACGCGCAGAAGCTTGGCGGCGTAATCGAGAATGGATTTTTCGGCCGCCTTGCGGGCTGATTTCCATGCGGCGCTGCCGAGCTTGTTGAGCTCAGGCGTGCGGCCGCCGAGGCCGACATATTTGCCGACCAGGTGCGCCTGCTCGAGTGGGACCCCGAGCATCGCGCCATCGCGGTACTCAAGGAGCATTTCTTCGCAGTCGTCATTTTGAACGATGCCGCGGAATCGGGCGATGCCGTACTCGTAGTGCACGACCAGATCGCCATGGCTCATTTCATCAAAAGATCCGGCTGAGGTGATGTGGCGCGTGCGGTCGAGAATTGAACGTCGTTTTGCGGCGGCGGTGCGATAGCGGCCAAAGAGCTCGGAGGAGGAAAGCACCGCGATGCGGGCGAAGGGCAGGGTGAAGCCGGCCATCAGTTCGCCGCGGAGTGGCATGATCCCAAGGTCGCGATCGAGATCCTTGCCGGAGAGTTCTTCGAAGCGGTCCTGCTCGCCTTGATTGGCAAAGACCATGGCAATCATCCATGCCTCGCGCCGCCAGGTGTTGAGTTGTTTGAAGAATTGTTCGCGGCGGATTTCGTCGAGGATGAAGTCGCCCGCTTCAAACACTCCCAGTGGGCTTGGATAGACGGCGAGGCTGAAGTCCTCCTCACCATCGCCGCATCGCGCGCCTTCCAAGATTGACACCGCCGGGTTGTCGATCATCGCGTCGAGTGAGATCACCACATCATTGGCTTTTCGATAATCGGCGAGAGTCGCATCGGATGACGGTTCGCTGATCGCAATATCCGTCGCATCGAGTTTGCGGGTGGATGCCTGGCTATCGATGTCGAACTCGCGGATTGATTCGATTTCATCGTCAAAAAACTCAATGCGTAGCGGTGCGACCGCCTGCCATGGAAAAACATCGATGATGCCACCGCGCACGGCAAATTGACCACGTCCCGAAACCGTGGGCGCGCGTTCGTACTGGTGAATGGCGAGCGAGTTGGCAAATGCCGCAGGATCAAGCGTGCCGCCAACTTTCAACACGATGCGTGCCGATACCAGCGTTGCGGGCGAGGGGCAGGCTTGGGCGAATGCCTCGCTATCGCAGATCACGATTGAGGGCCTGGGCTGTGTGAGCGCGTGTAGAATCGCGTACCACTCGGCGACCGATTCGGGATCGGGCGCGGTTTCGGATTTTTGATCGATGGTGGCATCGGGCAAGACCAGCGGATCGAGTCCCCAGAGTTCCATTTCGGCGGCAAGCCGTTCGCGTTGACGCGGCAGGTCAGAGATCAGCCAAACACTGGTTTTCCTTAGCTCCTGAATCGCCATGCAGATCAGCGATGAAACAAATGCGTGGGCGGCATTCGCGCAGTGGTCGAGCACGAGGCCGCCTTCGCCGGTGACCATGGTGGCCAGGCGTGAATGGAAATCGGGATGGTGGAGCACCTGCCGCAGCAGCTTTTCCGCGTTTGGGTCCGGGCGGGACACGCGGTGACCGATAGGTGCGGGCGAGGCTTTCTGCAAGCGATTGATCCACCGATGAAATGAATTCATGCAATCGGGTTGATCATCGTGGCTGGACGGGGCGCATTGAGGCGTTTACATCATCCACATGTCCGTTCGTACTCGATTCGCGCCATCGCCCACCGGATACCTTCATGTGGGTGGCGCACGCACCGCACTTTTCAACTGGCTGTTTGCCCGTCATCACGGCGGAGTTTTCGTGCTGCGCGTCGAGGACACCGACGAGGCGAGAAACACCGATGAGGCCAAAGAGGCGATTTTTGAGGGCATGAAATGGCTTGGGCTGGATTGGGACGAAGGCCCGCAGGTTGGCGGTGGGTTGGGTCCGTATTTTCAAAGCGAGCGACGCGAGATTTACGACCGTTGGTTTGCAAAACTCGTTGATGCCGGTCGCGTTTATGAGGATGGCGGTGCGTGGAGATTTCGTTTCGATCGCCGCCCGGTGACGATGCACGACCTCGTTTGCGGCGAGGTGACGATTGATTACCGCGATGAATCCAACACGCCCGACATGGTCGTGAAGCGCTCGGATGGCAGTTATGTCTTTCATTTTGTGAATGTCGTCGATGACCTCGAAATGCGGATCAGCCATGTGATTCGCGGCGAAGATCATTTGATGAACACACCCAAGCACCTGCAGTTGATCGAGGCCTTCGGCATGGATGCGCCGAAGTACGCGCACATTCCGCTCATCCTCAATCCTGATGGCAGCAAGATGTCCAAGCGCGACGAGGGAGCTGCGGTCGGGGATTATCCGCGTCAGGGTTTTCTTCCATCGGCAGTGGTAAACTTCATCGCGATGCTCGGGTGGTCGCCAAAGAATGATGAAGAAATTTTCAGCCTCAATGAGTTGATAAGCCGCTTTTCACTGGAGCAGGTGAACCGTGCACCGGCGCGCTTTGACCTTGAGAAATGCAAGTGGGTGAACCAGCGGCATCTGATGCGGCTTGATGAGGCAAGTTTCGCGCGGGAGGCGAGGCCATTTGTCGATCAAGCGGGTCTGCCGATCGGGGATTCGTTTGATTCGGTGATGGCCGCAGTAAAGGACAAGGTGCGTCTGCTGACCGATGTTCCCAAGGCGGTGGAGTTTTTGCTGCGGGATGATTTTTCCTACGATGGCGAAGCCATGGCAAAAGCTGGATCAAACCCTGCGGTGCCAGATGTTTTTGGCAAGCTCGCGGAGCTCTTCGAGCAGATCGATGAGTGGTCCGCCGATGCCGCCAAGGCCGCGCTTGCGGAAGCGGCAGCGAGTGCCGGTGCGAAGGCGGGACAAATGATGTTTCCGCTGCGTGTAGCGCTCACGGGTAGGGGTCAGGGGCCTGACATGGCGGACGTGCTCAACATTCTCGGCAAGCAGCGCTGCATTGCGCGCGTGAATGGTTTCAAACAAAAACTGCCATGAAAGAAGTTTACACCCTCGATGATCTTGCGAGCCGCGACATCCTTGATGCCGGATGTGAAAAGCCCGCGCGACTGGCAGTGATCGGGTGGCCGATCGCGCATTCGGCATCGCCGCGGATGCACCAAGCGGCGCTGGATGCTTATGGCATCGACTGCCGATACATCCGTTTGGAAGTCCCGGCGGGTCATGTGGCTGACGCCTTTGCGAGGATGCGTGCCCTTGATTTCATCGGCACGAATGTGACTGTGCCGCACAAGTTCGATGCGATGGCAGCATGCGATGTGATTGATCCGCTGGCAGCGTCGCTGGGAGCGGTCAACACTGTGAAATTTGATGCGAACGGACTGACTGGCTTCAACACCGATGGCCCTGGATTTGTGGCGGCGGTGGAGCATGATTTTTCGGTACGGCTGGCGGATTTGAATGTGCTCATCGTCGGTGCCGGCGGAGGGGCGGGTCAGGCGATTGCCACGCAATGCCTCATGAGCGGGGTTCGGCATCTGGTATTGGTTAACCGCAGTGTCGAAAAAATTGTCGCACTGCAAAGCAAGCTCCAAGCAATCAATGGCGAAGTGAGGATCGAGATCGTTGGTCTCGATGATCCACGCCTTGTGGAGCTTTCGCAACAATGCGAGCTCATTGTGAACACCTCGTCGGTAGGGCTTAATCCTGCAGACACTTGTGTTTTACCGACCTCATGCATGATGAGTCATCATTTGGTTTATGACACTATCTACAAACCTGCGGTGACACCGCTGACAGCGCTGGCAAAAAGCATCGGATGCCGGACATCGAATGGATTCTCGATGTTGTTGAGGCAGGGTGCGTTGTCGTTTCAGCACTGGTTTCCCGGTACCGAGCCGCTGCCAATGATGGAGGTGGCCCTGTCGGGTCAGTCCTGATTTTTGGCTCCGCCTTCTTTACTGACATCAAAGCCCGGCAGGTCGCTGGAGTACCAATGACAGGCTTTCAGTTCGACGATTTTGAACGTACGCGTATCCATCTCGCCGCTTCGGCGTATTTTCACACGCACTCGGATCATGCCATCCGGGTCGTGATTGACGAGTTTGGCATTGAAGGGGCGTTTTTTGTTTTTAAGCGCGGAAAAAGCGGCCTCCAGCAATACGCCCTCCGTTGAATTCCTTTCGATGAGGAACTCCGAAGATGACATCTCGGTTTCTGCGGGTCGCCCAAAAACTGGCGCGTAAAACATGATGCTCATCGTTGGCATTTTTTTGCGCTCCTCGGCGAGACGCTCGCGTGCAAGCAAACGGAATTCAGCTTCGGCGTCACCATTGCCGCTGAGAAAGGCCGAAAATGGCATGTCGCTGTACCTCGCAAAATTTTCCCAATCGATCAGCCACCCATCAGACTCTTTCCTAAAAATTGCGTCGAAGCGCCTCCCGTCATGGTTTACCCAGACTACCTCTATTGCCTTTTCTTCGCCGATCTCGACAACGTTCCATTGTGAGGAATGCGGCGTGGGTGGTGAAACAGTGGTCAAATTTTCTATATTTTGATGCCGTGTCATGCGCGCCACCGCCTTGATTGGCTGTATGACAAATTGGCTGCGGTGTTCGGGTAAGCTGGCTTGAAGGTATTCGTGCATTGTCTGCATGCACCGGCCCATCGATTTGTTTAGAAGGAAAAGATTTTCGTTTTCTGCTGCAAGACCCGCAATATCGACCGTTGATGCAGGGTTTTGGACGGAATCCCTATGCCAGATGGTTATTATGGCAAAGACAATCAAACCAGTTGCGAGTACCCATATGAGCATAAGCCACATCATGAATGGCTTCGTTTTTTTGCGTGTTAAGGTTTGTCGTATTGGGTCATGCGGGTGTCTGTCGCTATTTTGGACGCTCTCGACTGATTTGGAAAATTGGGAGGCGTGCGAGTTTTTTTCGGTGACAAGCGGATTGGGGCTGAACCCGCATTCGCTGCATCGGCGGTTCTTGCTCAAAATTGTCACTGACTGAAACAATGATCCACAGCGGCCGCAATGATACCATGCGAGTTGGCTCTTGGTATCGATTGTATCGTTGTCGGGCATCGGACTTGTAACTTGCTTAGGGTCAATCTGCAAATGGCAGCGATTTCATGCAAGCGGGTTCTTGGTTTCGCCCATTTGACGATCGAGAGCTTTGGTCATGGCGTCCTCGACGATACGGGCTGCCATGGCTTCGGTGGCCGCATCGAGGCGCTGGACGGCCGTTTTGAGCGGATTGCCCGAGGCTGATTTCATGGCAGCGCGAACTGCATCGAGGGCATTGATGATTTCGGACTTTTCCGTTTCGTTTGCGAGACCCTGTTGCAGCGCGTTTTCCACGGCGGGGATCAGTTCTTCGGCCTTCAGTCGGGCTTCGGTGAAGACGCGCATCGCCATGTCTTCGAAGGCGTGTTCGACCGATTCGCCGACCATGGCCTCGACCGCCGCATCATCGACATCGACCGCGGTTTTGCCGAGTGTCACGACCGTGTCGGTGCCGGTGGCGATGTCGCGGGCGAGGACTTCGAGGATGCCGTCTTCGTTGATCTTGAATTGCACGCCGACCCTTGCCTGACCTTTCGGTGCGGACTTAAAATTGATATTAAAATTACCGAGCTCCCAGTTGTCGTTGGCCATTTCGCGTTCGCCTTGGAGCACGCGGAGTTTCATGGCGGATTGCCCGTCGGCTGCGTTGGTGAATGCCTCGCCTGCCTTGCAGGGGATGGTGGTGTTGCGCGGAATGAGCACATTCATCAAGCCGCCTAGAGTTTCGATGCCGAGGCTGAGCGGAGTCACATCGAGCAGGATCATCCTGCCGAGCGCGCCGCTGAGGATGCCGCCCTGGATGGTGGCGCCGAGTGCGATGGCTTCGTCCGGGTGCTGTGAGGTGTCGGGTTTTTTGCCAAAAAACTTTTCCACCGCATCGCGCACGGCCGGCATGCGCGTGCTGCCGCCGACAAGGATCACCGCATCGAGGTCGCTGGCGGCAAGTTGTGCATCGGCCAATGCCTTGGCGCAGCAACGAATGCTGCGCGCGATCCATGGTGCGGCGATGATGTCGAGTTCCGCACGCGTGATTGGCAATTCGATGCTGCGATCGCGATCGAAAAATGGCAGGCGAAAGGTGGCAATGTCATCCGCAGAGACTTGGCATTTCACGCGCTCCGCTTCTTCCATCAGGCGCATGCGCTGGATTGAGGAAATTTCACTCAGCCCCTGTTTGCGCATCACATGATCGATGATGAGCGCGTCGAGGTCATCGCCACCGAGTTGTGTGTCGCCATGCGTGGCAAGGACTTGGAAAACACCCTCCTGCATTTCGAGAATCGAGAGGTCGAAGGTTCCACCGCCCAAGTCGTACACCGCGACCCGTGAGCGTTCGCCTAGTTTGTCGAGTCCGTAGGCGAGTGCTGCAGCGGTGGGTTCGTTGAGAATGCGCAGGACCTCAAGCCCGGCTAATTCTGCGGCGCGTTTGGTGTCGGCGCGTTGGGCATCGTGGAAATATGCGGGCACGGTGATCACCGCTTTGGTGATGATCGTTTCCATGCGCCACTCGGCGATGCGCTTGAGTTCCTTGAGGATCTCCGCGCTGATATCTACTGGTGTTTTGCCAAGCACCAAGGGTTCGTCGCCGGAGTTTTTTTCAATCGGGTGGGGGAATGATTCGTCGATTTCCGCGGCGCGTCGGCCGATCAGTCGCTTGATGCTGGTGACGACGCGGTCGGGCTCGAGAGCCCTGCGGCGCAAGGCCTTGGTGCCGACTTCGTTGCTGCCGTCGCGGCCGATCCATACCGCGCTGGGTGTGATGCGGTGCCCGTCGGAATCTGCCAATAGCACCGGAAAGCCCGAGTCGACCACGCCGACTGCCGAGTTGGTGGTGCCGAGGTCGATGCCAAGAACAAGTTCGCTCACTGCGGAGAAATAGGCCGGCGATGGGCTTGCGTCAATGGTCGGACGCACCCGGGGCCGAACGCTTGCTGCGGACGAGGTGCGTGCAGACCGGAACGACAAAAATCATCAGCGTGAGAACCGATGTGCCGAGATCGAAGGACTTACTCGCAAGGAAATCATGTACCATGTGACCGTCTGCGAGGAAATGGCGAGGAACGCTAAGGAGCAGCTTGATCCCAAGAATACCGATGACGACAAACGCGCAGGTTTCGAGGAAGTGGAAACGGTGCATCAATTTCACAAATCCTTGGGCCGCGAAACGCATGGTCAGGATGCCAAGAAACACGCCGATGCAGACGAGGATCAGCTTGGAGGGCATCGGGAAATTTTTTACATACGCGACGGCGGCGACGACATTGTCGATCGAGAACGCAAGGTCCATCACCTCGACCGCGACCACAGTCGACCAGAAGGGTCCGAGGCGGCCCAAAGTGTGGCGGTAGAGCCAGTTGCCTTCGTGCGCGACGGCCTCCGCACCTTCCTCCTCAACCGATTCGTGGCGCGAAAAGTGTTTCCATGAAAGCCACAGCAGGTAGAGCCCGCCAAGGGGTTCGAGCCACCAGACCGTAATGAGCCATGAGGCGAGAGCGAGGCAGATTCCGCGGAACACATATGCGCCGATGATGCCGTATTTCAGCGCTTTGCCGCGTTGCTCGGTAGGCAGGCGCATCACCATGGTGGCAAGCACCGCGGCATTATCGACCGACAGGATACCCTCGATGAGGATGAGCATGAGGATGACGGTGACGCCGGCGGCCGGATCGGGTCCGAGAACCGTGTGGAGTATGTCCATGTGCTCGAGAAAATGGCCTAGCGCCGTCGGGGTAGCAATGGCAATGTGGCGTTTTGCTGCCACCGATTGATACAATCCGGCACTTGCCAGCTCTTAGGAAAGCGTTTAACCCATCCTAAACAATACCCATGGCCGCAAATTACACTGAAGCAGACATCAAGTCCCTAGACTGGCGCGAGCACATCCGCATGCGGCCTGGCATGTATATCGGGAAATTGGGCGACGGATCATCGGCCGACGACGGCCTTTACATCCTGCTCAAGGAAGCCGTCGACAACTCGATCGACGAGCACATCATGGGCTTTGGCAAGGAGATCCGCGTCGACATCGACGAACAAGGAAGGGTCGAGGTGCGCGACTACGGGCGCGGAATTCCGCTTGGCAAACTTTTCGACTGCGCGGCGCAGATCAATACCGGCGCCAAGTATGACAGCGAGGCCTTCAAGAAATCGGTCGGCCTCAACGGCGTCGGCATCAAAGCGGTCAACGCACTCTCGGATTTTTTTGAAATCCAATCGTGGCGCGACGGTCAGACGAAAGCACTCGAGTTTTCGAAGGGCACACTCACGGTCGATATGAAAAACCCGCGCCGTGACGACGGGGACAATGGCACGCGCTTGGCCTTTGAGGTCGACCGCTCGATTTTTCCTGTGAAGGCGAAATTCAAAGATGCCTTCGTCGAAAAGATGTGTCGCTATTATTCGTATCTGAATCCGGCGCTGACGGTGGTTTTCAACGGCAAGAAATTCCGCTCCAAGGATGGCTTGCTCGATCTTCTGCGCGAGGAGATGGAACACGAAGCGCTTTATCCGCCGATTCATCTGGTCGGCAAGGACATCGAAGTTGCCTTCACTCACAGCGCGGAGAGCAGCGAGGAGTACTACACCTTTGTCAACGGCCAGAACACCTCGCAGGGAGGCACACACTTGGCGGCATTCCGTGAAGCATTGGTTCACGTCGTGCGCGGGTTTTACAAAAAACAATACGATCCGGCGGACATCCGTGCGGGCATTGAAGCCGCGGTGAGCGTGCGCATCGTGGAGCCGATTTTCGAATCGCAGACGAAAACGAAGCTTGGGTCGACCACCATCGTGCCCGAGGGCGAGTCGCTGCGAACCTTCATTGGCAATTTCCTCAAGACCCATCTCGACAATTACCTTCATAAAAATCCGCAGGTCGCCGAGGCGATCCAGAAGCGGATCCTCTCGGCCGAGCGCGAGCGCAAGGACCTCAAGGGGGTGCAAAAAATTGCCCGTGAGAGGGCACGTCAGGCCAAGGTCCACAACAAGAAACTCCGCGACTGCCGGGTGCATCTCGACACCAAGCACAAGCGCCGATTGGAATCGACGATCTTCATCACCGAGGGTGACTCCGCGTCGGGATCGATCACCAAGAGTCGCGATGTCGAAACACAGGCGGTCTTCTCACTCCGCGGCAAGCCGCTCAACACCTTCAGCCTCCCACGCAAGGTGGTCTACGAAAACGAAGAGTTCGCGCTGCTACAAGCCGCACTCGACATCGAGGAGGGCATCGAAAAACTGCGCTACAACCGCGTTGTCATCTCGACCGATGCCGATGTCGACGGCATGCACATCCGTTTGTTGCTGCTGACTTTTTTCCTGCAGTTTTTCCCCGAGCTGATTCGCGATGGTCATCTGCATATCCTGCAGACGCCGCTTTTCCGCGTACGCAACAAAAAGGAGACGATCTATTGCTACGACGACAACGAGCGTAAGAAGGCACTCGAAAAACTGGGCAAGAATTCGGAGATCACGCGCTTCAAAGGTCTCGGTGAAATCTCGCCCGATGAGTTCGGGTTCATGATTGGGCCCGACATGCGCCTTGATCCGGTGGAATACGAAGAAGGCAAGGGGGTGAGGGAGTTGCTAACCTTTTACATGGGCAAAAACACGCCCGAAAGGCAGGATTTTATCATCGAAAATCTGCGCGAGGATGTCGACAAGCAGGTGCAGTTGGCCTGATTTTAAAGATTGAGCCATCATTCCCCAATGTTAAGCTTATTGTCTGTATGAAGGTGCCGACCCGCTCACTCTTCTGCCTTGCCATGGCCTCCATGGCGCTGCGCGGTGAGGATGAGCCGAAGAGCCTGATTTATTCCGGCCTCTATCAAAATGGTGCTTTCGACAGCCTTACTTTTGTCAACAACGTCGTCGGGTGGGACACCTTTTTCAGCGCTGGCTATCTTGGCGCCAGCACGGTCATCGGAAACATCGAGGCCGGACATGTTTGGGGCGGGCATGAAGTTTTTGTCCGCGCGCCTGGGGTGACCAATGGGGTTACAAATTTCAACAGCACCGCAGCGGGCCTGACCAATGAGTTGGATTACCACGCAACGATGGTAGGCCATGTGCTTGCAGGGAGCGGGTATGTTTCGACCATTAACGGGGTAAACAACTACACCTATGCCGGGCTCGGCATGGCGCCAGAGGCAGCGTTGGTTTCGGGTGCAATCGCGACCGATTACTCCAACACGAATGTCGGCGCATTTTCCACTTCGGAAAGTTCGACGATTAGCGTGTACCGATCATTTTTCCAAGGTTCGGGGGTCGCCAAGCCGGATGTGATCAACAGCAGTTGGGGTGGAGTGGATAATGCGGCCGCTGCCGCCGAGTCGGTCGCCATCGACGCACTTGCCCGGCAAAATGCTTCGGTGGCTTTGGTGATTTCAGCCGGCAACGGAGGAAACGCCACGGTTGGTGCTCCCGCTTCCGGCTTCAACAACATCGCGGTCGGCGCACTCGGCGGGGCCAACTTCAATCAGCCAACTTCATTCTCATCACGAGGAGCGGTTGATTTCTACAATCCCGTGACTGGCATCACGCATGTCGGGGTACGCAATGCGGTCGATATTGCCGCGCCCGGTGAAAACATGTTCCTTGCGGCATATCTGGGAAACAGCGGTGGCATCGGAGCCGGGCGTCCGAGCATCGTACAGAATCCGTCGCCAACGGATCAGTATTTTCTCAACATGGATGGCACGAGCTTTGCGGCGCCTATGGTCGCCGGTGGCATTGCGTTGCTGAAGGATGTGGCGAAAACCGATCTGTTTCTCAATCACAACGGAAACGACGACGCCTTTGACACGCGAGTCATCAAGTCCGTCTTGATGGCCTCGGCGACCAAGACTGAAGGCTGGAACAATGGTCAAAACGCGATGAATGTGACCACACAGTCGCTCGATGCGGTTGCGGGCGCGGGAATGATGAATCTCGATAGGGCGATCGATGTCTATTACAGTAATACTCGCGAGCTAGCCTTGGATGGCGGCGGACAAATCGGCGAAGACGGTTGGGATGCGGCTACCATCGGGCTCGGACAATCTTTCGAATATGTGTTTTCTTCGTCATTCAATCAGGCGGTCTCACTGACGGTCGCGCTCAACTGGTTTTCCGTGCGTGAGTTCAACAACCTCACCAATACCGGTTCGGATGTCGCATTTTCCAACCTCGATCTCGAAGTTTGGTCGATTGATGAGGCTGGGCAGTTTGTGTCGAAAATTGGCGACTCGATGTCGACCTACAACAACACCGAAATGCTGCGCTTCGATTGGCTCAATGCCGGACGCTACGGCTTCAAGGTGAACTTCGAAAACAAGGTTTTCGACACCACCGACGCGGTGAACAGCGAGTACTTTGGCCTAGCCTGGAATACGACAGCTGTGCCGGAGCCGGGATCCGCGTTGATGGTGCTTTATGGCACGCTGATGTTCTCGCTCCGCCGCAGGAGAGAAAAGGTCATTGGTCAATAGTCAGTGGTCATTGGGGAAGAGAAAGAAGAAGCGACTTGTTCAAAGGCAGGGACCGTTCTCCGCAACGGTCCGCTTCGGACGTTGTTGCGACTCTGCAGCGCCGATTTTTTAAGGAGGAGCGCCGGCGTCGCGCTCCATGTTCTGAATAGCCATTCAAAAGCAGATTCAAAGACTCATCATCAGACGGACCTTTAGGGAATGCATTTGCCGCGCTAGCGGCAATTTTTCAAAACCGCGAAGCGGACTTGGCATGGCCGGAGCGAAGCAAAGGCACATGGGTCCCTGCCTTTGAAGAAGTCGCCTCTTCACTCTCT
>Ga0208090_1000029_pt1 | contig 37006 bp, 30 predicted proteins | sample LakMenEpi20Jul12_FD_150718 | JGI IMG/M metagenome (GOLD analysis project Ga0208090, IMG submission 150718) | Freshwater microbial communities from Lake Mendota, WI - 20JUL2012 deep hole epilimnion (SPAdes) | ecosystem: Environmental > Aquatic > Freshwater > Lake > Epilimnion/Euphotic zone ...
AAGGGGAGATTTTTGGTAAAAGCTGAAATGCTGAAAATCTAAAAAGCTGAAATTCGAGGGACGAAGACGCTCATTTCCGTTCATTTCGTCACGGATTGCAGACTTAAGGGTACAACTCCCCCGCCCTGCTGCGACTTTCGTTCTGCTGCGGGGTCTATTGTTGTGAGCGTCCGCTTATCAGGTCTAATCGAAAACCAAGATGCGGCCGTCTTCCAAGTGGATTTCCTTAGGCTTCCATGTTGGACTTTGATCGAAGCCATCGGGGTCGGGATTCGATGGATTCTTTGAACGGTTGAACCAGTCGAGATCCGGATCATAGTCCTTTGGTGCAAGCCCGATTTTCTCGACCGGATGTTTGGTCGTGAGATGGCCGATCGCCCCGACAGCAAAGGGCGGATGAATTTTATGCCCCCGAACGGGAGCGTAGTTGTTTTTTACGCTCGATATGGATGATATGCTCCCGTTGAGGAACATAAATGCTTGTTTTTTGATCTTCCAATGCCGTATTTTCCCGAGCGGGAACTAAATTGGATGCCATGAATGCGAAAAAATTGGGAGCCTTGGTAAGGATGCGCCGAAGAGAGCTTAAGCTGAATCAGTCGGAGCTCGCGCTGGTGGCGGGCACAGGGCGCCGTTTTGTCAGTGATTTGGAAAATGGCAAAGGGAGTTGCGAATTGGAAAAATCATTGCTGGTGCTTTCGGCGCTGGGGATTGCCCTGGTGGGTGACTGGCGAGGGAAGGAAGACAAAATATGACCCGAAAGTTGGATGTATTTTTGGGACCCGATAAAGTCGGGATGCTCGAGCAGGATCGTCACGGAGCGCTCTGGTTTGCTTATGATGGAGCATGGCTGGAAAATGAGCATGCGGCGCCTGTTTCGGCGTCTTTGCCACTTCGTGCGGGACGCTATCATTCCCGGGATTGCCGTCCGTTCTTTGCCGGATTGCTTCCTGAGGAATTGAGTCGACAGCGGGTGGCCGAGCGATTCGGGGTAAGTGAGAGAAATGATTTTGCCCTATTGGAGAAGATTGGAGCTGAATGCGCCGGCGCCGTATCTCTTCTACCACCCGGCGAGTTGCCTCAGACGGGTCTCGCACGTTATCGGAAACTGGACGTGACCGAACTTGAGGGCAAATTGCAGAGTTTGCCGCAGTCACCGCTGCTCGTTGGCGAGGAAGGCATCCGCCTTTCGCTAGCTGGAGCCCAAGGGAAAGCGGTGCTGGCGATGCGGGGTGCGGATTTTCTCTTGCCGATGGATGGCTCACCAAGCACGCACATCTTGAAGCCGGCAAGCGGAAGCTTTCCGGATTTGGTTGAAAATGAATTCTTCTGCATGCGGCTTGCTGATGCTTTGGGTATTAAAGTAGCGCGTGTCGAACTGGGTGAAGCAGGGGCGATTCGTTTTTTACAAATCACCCGTTATGATCGCCAAGAAGCAGATGACGGCTCTTGGGAGCGGATTCATCAGGAGGATTTCTGTCAGGCGCTGGGCATTGCTCCGGAGCTAAAGTATCAGGAAGAAGGCGGCCCCGGGCTGAACGATTGTTTTGATTTGGTGCGCCAGCGATGTGATGCGCCAGCCCCCGATGTGCTCAGGTTGTTCGATGCGGTCGTTCTGAACTTTTTGATCGGGAACAACGATGCCCATGGGAAAAATTTTTCCCTGATTCATGAAAAAGGTCAGACCCGACTGGCCCCGCTTTATGATTTGGTGAGCACAGAGCAGTATCCCGAACTTTCCGCAAACATGGCGATGCGGATTGGGCGGGCAAAGACTGCGAACGAAGTCACCTCCAAAGACTGGCTGGCTTTATTCCAAGGCGCTGGTTTGGGGCCAGCGATGGCGATCAGGCGCATGCACAAAATGGCCAACGATGTCAGGCTGCGATCGAGTCAACTGATCAAAACAGTCCCCATGGCTTCGGGAGTGATGCAAATCATCAGCCGCCGTGCTGCTGCGATTTTAGCATTGCGGGTTGGAAATTGAGGAAAGAGAGAAGCCACCCCTTTTTCTCACGCCCCGAGATCTGGATCATAGTCCTTCGGCGCGCGCACGATTTTCTCTACCGGATGCTTGGTCACGAGATTGCCCGCGCTTGAACGGCTCTTGATGCCAAATTCGGAGAAGCTCAGCGGGCGGATCAGGTTTCGCATGCGCAGCGCCGGCTTGAGGTGCACCAAAAGCATCTGCGCCGCACTCTCGGCATCGGTCTTGTGCACCGCGAAGTAAACCACCCGCGTACCGGCCTTGCCCTTCGTGAGGTCATATTCCTTGTCGCGTGTGATCCCACCGACGGTGAATCGCTTGGCCATCAAAGGACCATCGCGCCCATCGCGGTAGATCATGGAATAAATCAAATCCTCATCCTTGCGGAACACCGTCACACGCAGCGGCTTTTGCCCCACGAAAACTTTATCAGCCACCTTCACCACGCGCATCTTGCCGTCTTGGGTGAAGGAAATGACATCATCGAGCTTCGAACACTTTTCGACAGGCTCGCCATCCTTCTTCAAGCCATAGCCGGCAAAGCCGTTCTTGGTATCGACATAGAGCGTCTCGGTTGCGGCCACCACCTGCATGCGGTCGACCCTCTCAAACGACGCAATCTCAGTCCTGCGCTCACGGCCCTTGCCGTATTTTTTGCCAAGCTCTTCGTACCACTTGATCGTGAATTTCGTGAGATTGCGCAGGTTCTTGTCAGTCTCGGCCATCGCCTTTTCCAAGCCCTTGATCTCCTCATCGGCCTTGAATGAATCGAACTTCGAGATCCGTTTGATTTTGATCTCGGTCAAACGCACGATGTCATCCTCGGTCACTTCGCGTTTGAGCAACTTCTTGTAAGGCTTAAGACCTTTGTCGATGGCGGCGATCACCGCTTCCCAAGTCTCGCATTCTTCGATGTCGCGATAAATGCGTTTCTCGATGAAAATTTTCTCCAACGAGCTAAAGTGCCATTTTTCTCCGAGCTCGCTGAGCTTGATCTCAAGTTCGGTCTTGAGCAGCTCGCGCGTGTTGTGGGTCGCGCGGCGCAGGATGTCGCTCACCGCCATGAACTGCGGCTTGCCATCGACAATCACGCAGGAGTTGGGCGAAATCGTGAGCTCACAGTCGCTGAAGGCAAACAAAGCATCGCGCGTGGTCTCAGGATCCGCCCCCGCCGGCAAGTGCACGAGGATGTCAGCCTCCGCCGCGGTGTTGTCCTCGATCCTTGCGATCTTGATCTTGCCCTTGTCCGCCGCCGCGACGATCGAATCCATCAAAGCGCCCGTGGTGGTGCCAAAGGGGATTTCGGTGATCCTCAAAAGGCCTTTTTTGTCAGTGGCGATCCGCGCGCGCGCGCGCACCTTGCCGCCACGCAACCCGTCGCGGTATTCCGACGCGTCCATGATGCCGCCCGTCGGGAAATCCGGCAGCAGGTTCGCCGGCTCATTGCGCAACACGGCGATCGAGGCCTCGATGAGCTCATTGAAATTGTGCGGCAGCACCTTGCAGGCAAGCCCGACGGCAATGCCCTCGACCCCTTGCGCGAGCAGCAGCGGAAATTTCACCGGCAAGGTGTCCGGCTCTTTGCGCCGACCATCATAACTCGATAGCCAACGCGTGGTCTTGGGGTTGAAGACGACATCGAGCGCAAATTTCGTCAGGCGCGCCTCAATGTATCGCGGGGCTGCCGCACCGTCACCAGTGAGGGTGTTGCCCCAGTTTCCTTGGGTGTCGATGAGCAAATCCTTTTGCCCCAGCTGCACGATGGCGGCACCGATCGACTGGTCACCGTGCGGGTGATAATTCATCGTGTTGCCCACAATCCCCGCGACCTTGTTGTAGCGGCCATCATCGAGCTCCTCCATCGCGTGAAGGATCCGGCGCTGCACGGGCTTGAGGCCGTCATTCAAATGCGGCACCGCCCGCTCAAGAATCACATAGCTGGCGTAATCAAGAAAGTAGTCGGAATACATCCCGCCGAGAGATGCATGCTGGTCCGGATCAAGGGTCATCGTGCGCAGATGCATACCGACCAAGCCGCAGGGGCGCAAGCCCGACCTCGAATCACAAAAAAACCGCGGACAGGACTATCCCGCCCGCGGCTTGTGCAAAATTACGAAGTTTATTCTGCCGGTGGCGGTGGTGTGCTTTCGCCACTTGCAGGACCGCCCGGAGGACGCGGGCCACCCTGCTTGATTCTCTTCATCATCTCGCCGCGATGATGCTCGCCCATCTTGCCGAATTCCTCGTAGCTCAACTTGCCATCCTTGTCGGCGTCGAACTTTTCGAAATCCGCCTTGCGGCGCGACTCCATCTCCTTCTCGCGACCAGCCTTCATCGCTTCGCGCTCTTCGGGGCTGATCTTGCCATCCTTGTCGGTGTCAAACTTGTCGAGCATCGCTTTGCGTTGACCTTCGCCCTCTTTTTGGCGATCCGCCTTCATCGCTTCACGCTCTTCCTTCGAGAGCTTGCCGTCCTTGTCTTTGTCATATTTTTCCAGCAGGAAAGCTGGCACAGCTGGCGGCCCGCCCGGCTTTCCTTGGCCTTTCGGTTTTTCCCCGGCGCCTTGGGCACCAGCCATCAACATGGTGCCCATCAGTGCACCCACGGTCATCATCAGTTTTGTTTTCATGATTGTTCGCTTGGTTTCGGTTCAAACGGATTTCCGATTTGAACCTCACCAGTAAAAACCCCATTACGCAGAAAAGGTTGCGGCAAATTTTCGGATTGAGTTGCCACACCAGCCCGGCTCGGGTTGGATGCGTACAGAAATGGACGCCTCCCAGCCGCCCAAGCCCGCTTCGAAACTGATCGTCTTCGCCCGAAGGACCGCCAGCACGCTGTTTCTCTGGGTCACGGTCTCGGTCATCTTCGCCAGCCGCTGGTCATGGGCCTACCTCGGCCTGATCGGCCTTCTCGTGCTGATCGGCACGATCGAGTACTTCCGCATGCTGCGCGGTGCCGGCGTGAAATGCTTCCCGCGCTTCGGCATCCTCATGGCCCTCGCGTACTGTGCGGTCCTGCATGGCCATTTTCTCTCCAATCAAAGCGCCCCCTACTGGCTCGACTCACTCGCCATCTTCATCGCAATCCTCGGATCCTTCACGCTCCAACTGAAGTACCAAGTCCGCGGCGTGGAATCCCTGCTCGCCGTCGCCGCGAATGTCACGGGCTTTGCCTACATCGTCATCCTCTTCAACTTCACCGCACGCGTGGTCTTTCTCTTTCCCACCGAATCCGCCAACCCCGGCACCATCGGCATCCAAGGCACTTTCCTCCTGCTCTGGCTCATCGCGGTCACGAAATTCACCGACATGGGCGCCTACATCACCGGCTCGATGTTTGGCCGACACAAAATGATCTCGCACGTCAGCCCCGGAAAAACCTGGGAAGGCTTCATCGGCGCGCTGATCTTTTCCCAACTCGCAGCCTTCGGACTCTTCCTCGCTTTTCCACAGGAGTACTCGTTCTTCACCTCAAAGATCCACATCGCCATCCTCGGCCTCATCCTTTGCCTGCTCGCGGTGATCGGCGACCTTGCCGAAAGCGTGATCAAACGCGCGCTCGACGCGAAGGACTCGGGCCGCATGCTCCCCGGCATCGGCGGATCCCTCGACCTCATCGACAGCGTCTGTTTCACGGCCCCGGCGTTGTATTTTTACATGAAATGGTTCATCCTGCCCGGCGCATGAGCCCACCCCGCAAACGACGCGTCACGCTGCTCGGTTCGACCGGTTCGATTGGCACGACAACTCTGCAAGTCGCGCGCTCGATGCCCGACCGCATCGAAATCGTTGCCCTCGCGGCAGGCAACAACATCGAAAAACTTGCGGCTCAAGCTCGCGAAACCGGTGTGCGCCATGTGGCGATTCACGACGCATCCCAAGAAGCCGCTCTTCGCGCGCTTTTGCCCGATGGGGTGAAAATTTACACCGGCCCCGATGGCCTCATCGAAGTGGCAACACTCGCCGAGGCCGACATCGTGCTGGTCTCGATCGTCGGCACGGCCGGACTTTTCCCCGCCCTCGCCGCGATCAATGCCGGCAAGGATCTCGCCATCGCCTCAAAGGAAATCCTCGTGATGGCCGGCGAAGTGATCACCCGCGCCGCCGAGGAAAAAGGCGTGCAACTCCTTCCTGTCGATAGCGAGCACAACGCCATTTTCCAATGCCTCAACGGCCAACACGCCCGCGACACGGAAGTTTCACGGCTCATCCTCACCGCGTCCGGCGGCCCTTTCCGAAAAACTCCTACAAACGAACTCGCCAAGGTGACTCCCGAGCAAGCGCTCTGCCACCCAACTTGGAACATGGGCCCGAAGATCACCATCGACTCAGCCACACTCTTCAACAAGGGCCTCGAAATGATCGAAGCCCGCTGGCTGTTTGGCATCGGCATGGATCGCATCGATGTGGTCGTGCACCCGCAAAGCATCATTCACTCGATGGTCGAGTTCGTCGATGGCTCGGTCCTCGCGCAACTCAGCCGCACCGACATGGGCTTCCCGATCCAATACGCGCTCACTTGGCCCGATCGCATCAAGGGCACTCTCGCGCCACTCGATTTTCCGAGCCTCGCAAAACTCGAATTCGAAGCGCCGCGCACGGATGACTTCCCGGCACTCGACCTCGCCCGCAAAGCCGGCCTCACCGGCGGCACCCTGCCCGCCGTCTACAACGCCGCCAACGAAGTCGCCGTCGATGCCTTCCGGGCCGGAAAAATCCCCTTCCCTGGCATCTGGCAATGCGTCGCCAAGGTCATGAACGCCCACGAAGTCCAAGCTTTCTCTTCCCTCGAGACGGTCGTCGCCGCCGATCAATGGGCGCGGGTGGAGGCAGGGAAATTTACGGGAAACACAGGGGTTTGACGCCACTATCAAGCGCTGCTCGGGATTTAAATTGGACGATATTTCCTTACCACAGAGGGATGTCTTTTGCCGCTTGACAGAAATCTTTCAAATGACATATTTCAGTCATGCAAACCACGCTCCGAATCGATGATCAACTGTATCGTGAGGCCAAGGCTGAGGCCGCCCGGGCAGGGCTTACTCTGACCCGATTTCTCGAAGAAGGATTGCGGCTACGCCTAAGCAAAAAAGTTTCGGCACCCACTCCGCCCCACTTCTTTCGCACCTACGCGGCCAATACGCCCGACTCTCGTAGCTGGGAAGAAATTCGCAAGGTCGCTGACGAGGAACAAGAAGCATACGACCTTGCTAAAATTGGCCTTCGTACTCCTCGATCCTAATGGCTCTATTCTTACCCGATGCAAATGTTCTAATTAATGCCCTGCTAAAGGATTCAGCAGAGCATCAGGCTTGCCACCGCTGGCTCACTCAAACCTCTGCCGAAGGTGGCACCATCGCATTGTGTGAAATAGTCGAAGTCGCCTTGTTGAGGATTCCCACTTTGCCAAAACTCAACTTGGTGCCGATGGTTCATACTCTTGGGTTTTGGAAAGATGATTTGTGGAGCTATCCTGGCACCATTCGTCTCGCGGCCGGAGCTCTCCACTTTGGCATTCTCAGTGAAGTCATCAACACTCTCGGTTTGCGTGGCAATGATATCAACGATGCTTGGCTCGCTGCACTTGCAATCGAAAATAACGCCACGCTTGTAAGCACCGATAAAGGCTTTGCTAAATATCAAGGACTCAACTGGATCAACCCCACGAAAGCGCTTGGTTCCCTATAAGCTCCCACCTTTTTCAGATTCCATCCCATCGCTGAAAGCATTTAACTCCCGTCCATGAAACATCCGAGCCGCCTCATCGCCGCTTTTTCCCTCTTCCTCGTTGCGGAATCCACCGCCACGCCCGCCGAGGCTGATCGCATCCGCAAATCATGGGATTCCGCTGCAGAAAGCTGGACCCTCACCAACCGCTCTGCCACGACACCCGAGGCCAAGGCCGCCACACTCGCCGCAAGACCCGACCCTCTCCGCTACGCGCGGCAAATGTGGCAAGTCATCAACCCCTCGCTCAGCAAGGACTGGACGCTTGATCCGGCCGCATGGTTTCTCAACTTCACCCGTTCCCTCACCATCACCAATGCTGATGGATCGGTCGCGCCTGCGCTCACCCAGGAAAACGACGCGATCCGCAAGGCCGTCGCCACCTACCACATGCAAAGCCCGAACCTCGCGCCGATGTGCATGGCCCTCGCCCGCAACCAAGACCCGGGCACCCTCTCGATCCTCGAAAAAATCCAAACAAATCACCCCGATCCGAAAATCCAAGGAGTCGCCGCGCTGGCCGCCGCACTCGTGATCAAATCCCTCGGCGATGATGCCGAACCCATGCGCAAACGCCTCACCCACCTGCGCAAAGCCATCATCCAAAGCTCGGATGTGAAAATCGGCGAAATCAGCGTCGCCCAAATCGCCGAGGACGAACTCTACATCATACGCAACCTCACCAAAGGCCGCATCGCCCCCAACCTCGTCGGCACCGACGCCGCAGGACGCGCTCTCGCACTCGAATCCACCAAAGGCAAAATCACCATGTTGCTCTTCTGGAACAGCGAAATGCCTGAATCCGACCGCGTGCTCGAGATCACCAATAACACGCTGCGCAAATTCAAAGGCCGACCTTTCACCGTCATTGGCGTGAACCATGACCCTCTCGCCAAACTCCGCTCACTCGAAGCCGACCAGATCACCAACTGGAAAAATTTCTCCGATCCGGAAATGAAACTCGCCCGCGAATATCGGATCAATAACCTGCCGCAGGTCCTCATCCTCGATGGTGAACGCAAAATCCATTACTCCGGCGCCCCTGGGTCCTTCGCTGAGATCACTGCGGAAGCCCTGCTATCCGAGGCGAAGTGATAAAAACAAACATTCCATGAGATTCACCCTCATTTCGATCCTCCTCAGCGCCGCCCCGGCACTCGCCCAAAACCTACTCGACCCGCTGGTGGTTTCTGCCACCCGCACGAACCGAAGCGCCAGCGACACTGCCTACTCGACCGCGACCATCGACGCCGATTTCATCCGCGAGACCAGCCGCCGCACCCTGCCCGAAGCACTCCAATACACCCCCGGCGTCTTCGTACAAAAAACTGCGCACGGCCATGGTTCACCGATCATTCGAGGCCTCACCGGCCGCCAAAACCTACTGCTCGTTGACGGCGTTCGCCTCAACAACTCGACATGGCGCAGCGGCGCAGTCCAATACTGGAACACCGTCGACGCACTTTCTCTCGATCACCTCGAGCTGATCAAAAACCAAGGCTCCGTACTCTACGGCTCCGACGCGATCGGCGGCACACTCAACGCATTCACGAAATCATCCGATTTCAAAAACCGCACCGAAGGCGAATTTTACCAAGCCGGATCCGCCAGCTATGAGTTTCGCGCCAATGGCCAAGGCAGCCACATCGGGCGATTGGAAACAGAAACCGGCATCGGCGGAAAATTTGGCATCATGCTCGGACTCTCCGCCAAAGACTTTGGCGACATCGAAGACTCATCGGTCGGACGCATGCGCGGCACCGGCTACCCGGAACAGGACCTCGATCTGCGCGCCGATTGGGCGGTCACGCCGGACTCAACACTCACTTTCTATCACAGCCAAGTGAACCAGGATGACATCTCGCGTTGGCACCGCACCCGCAACAACCCCGGTTGGATTCACGGCAGCCATGTCGCCACCAAAGGCGAGTGGACCAGCAACACCTACGATCAGGAAAGAAGCCTCAGCTACTTGCGCTACAGCGGTGAAAACGCTGACAACTCAGCCGCCATCCAACGCTGGAACGCCACACTTTCCTACCAGACCACTGCCGACTCGGAGTTTCAAAATCGCAACCCGAAAGAAGACTCACTGCGCGAATCCAACATCGATCTCGAAACCACCGGCATCGACCTGATGCTTGAATCAAAAATCGGCCCCGGCAATCTGGTCTATGGATTGGACTATTACCACGATTCGATCGACTCGTCCGGAAGCAAGAACAACCAGGCAGGTACGAGATACTCCGAACTTCTGCCCATCGGCGATGACTCAAATTACGACCTGCTCGGCATCTACAGCCAATACGAATGGCAGGCCACCGAGCCCCTCGAGATCACTGGCGGACTTCGCTACACTTACGCGGATGCCTCGTTCGGACGTTATTACGACAACAAAGGCGTTCAGCAACCCAGCGCATCCGCCGATTGGGACTCGCTCGTCGGCTCACTACGCGCGCTCTACAAAATCGACGATCAGTGGAGTGTTTACGCCGGAGCATCCGAAGCATTTCGCGCGCCCAACCTCAACGACCTGACCGGCAACATCGTCTCAAATTCAGGCTCGGCCGCCGCAGGTTCGACCTCACTTGAACCGGAAGAATTCCTCACCTGGGAAATTGGCACCCATCACCACACCGATACCACCTCGCTCGATGTTTCACTCTTCCACACCGAGGTCGACCAGATGATCACTCCGGTGCCGATCACAAAGCCGGATGACAGCAACACCATCAACGCCAACGCCGCCGATGGCTACATTCACGGCGTCGAAGTCGAAGGCGCATGGCGTTTCCACCCGCAATGGACAATCAGCGGCTTCACTTCATGGCAGGAAGGTGAAGTCGAAGCTCCATCTTATATCGATGGACCCTTGGTCGAAAAATACATGAAATACCTTCTGCCGCTCACCGGCTCGATCGCACTGCGTTGGACGCACCCGGATTCGAAATACTGGGTCGAAGGCCGCATCTTTGGCGCTGAAACCGAAGACCGCACCAGCGATGCTGACCAAGCAGCCGACAAAGAACGCATCCCCACCAACGGCACTCCCAGCTATGTCATCGCATCGCTCTATGCCGGATGGAAGGTCAACGAACACCTCGACCTCAGCTGCGGCGCGGAAAACCTCACCGACGAAGACTACCGCATCCACGGCTCGGGCCAAAACGAACCGGGCCTCACTGGTGTCTTCCGCGCAAAGGTGAGCTGGTAATAAATTGGCAATTCACGCCACAAAAAAAGCGGTTGCAGGGCATCCCCCGCAGCCGCTTTTGTTTAAATTTGAAACAGAATCAACCCGCGAAGTTCGCGGCGACGACATCCCAGTTCACCACATTCCAGAAAGCGCCAATGTAATCCGGCCTGCGGTTTTGATAGTGGAGGTAGTAGGCGTGCTCCCAGACATCGAGACCGAGAAGCGGCTCACCGGAGCATCCGGCAACCGACTCACCCATCAGCGGGCAGTCCTGATTCGGAGTCGAGCAAACAGCGAGCGAGCCATCGGATTTTTTCACCAGCCATGCCCAGCCGGATCCAAAGCGCGTAGCTCCCGCCTTCGCAAAGGCTTCCTTGAACGCATCGAAGGATCCGAATGCCTTGTCGATCGCGGCAGCGAGATCACCCGAAGGTACCTTGGCTCCACCGGGTGCGATGACCTTCCAGAAAAAGCTGTGATTCCAATGACCGCCGCCATTGTTGCGCACGACCATGCGGATGTCCTCCGGCACAGATGCGAGATCGCCGATGAGCTTGCAGATCCACTTGTCCTCAAGCTCAGATTTGCCGGCGATGGCGTTGTTCAAATTGGTGATGTAGGCCTGATGATGCTTGCTGTGGTGAATCTCCATCGTGCGGGCATCGATGTGAGGCTCAAGGGCTTCGTAGGCGTATCCGAGTTCGGGCAGTGTGTGTGGCATGATGAATGATCGGTTTTCGTTGCTTTGTGCGGGGAAACGGTTAGCTAGAAATGGTCCCCGGACGCCCCCTACGAAACCGAGCTTGCCGCCGCCCGCAAGCGAAATCCGCCATCATGCCACCCGAAATCGCCAACTACCTGCCACACACCATCATCGCGATCGCGGGATGCCTGATCGGCTGGATGATCAACCAACTCTTGGCATCGCGCCAAATCGCCACCGCAAACGAGCGCCTCAGTGCCGAGCAACGCCGCGCAAGTGAGTTGGATTCACGCCTCGCACAGAGTGTCGCCGAGGCCAACGCTCACGAAAAACAAGCACAGGATTTCCGCAACGAGCTCTCAAAAATTCAAGCCCAACTCGAAGCGGAAATCAAAGCCGCCCACGAAAAGCAGGCCCTGCTCGAGCGCTCGGAAGCGAAACTCTCCGACACCTTCAAGGCGCTCTCGGCCGATGCGCTCAAGACCAGCTCCGAACAATTTCTCCAACTCGCCAAAGCCTCGCTCGCATCTCAAAGCGAAGAAGCCCGCGGCGAACTCGAAAAACGCAAGGTCGCCATCGAGGGACTCGTCAAGCCAGTCACCGATACACTCGGGAAATTCGAATCCCGCATCGGCGAAATCGAAAAAGCACGCGAGGGTGCCTACTCGGAACTAAAGGAGCAAATCCGCCACCTCAACGATGGCAACCAAAAGCTCCAAAGCGAAACCTCCTCGCTCGTCAAAGCGCTGCGCCAACCCGCCGGACGCGGGCAATGGGGCGAAATCCAACTCCGCCGCGTGGTGGAACTCGCCGGCATGCAGGAACACTGTGATTTCGAAACACAACACACGACCACCACCGACGAAGGAAAAAAACTCCGACCCGACCTCATCGTCCACCTGCCCGGCGGCAAGACGATCGTGGTCGATTCCAAAACCCCGATGGAAGCCTACCTCGATGCGATCGAAGCCGTCGATGACACCATACGCGACGAGGCCATGCGCCGTCACTCGGCGCAAGTGCGCGTGCACATTCAACAACTCGCATCAAAAAATTACACCAATCAATTCGCCCACGCACCGGAGTTTACCGTGCTATTCCTTCCGAGCGAATCCTTCTTCTCCGCCGCGCTCCAAAACGACCCAGGCCTCATCGAACACGGCGTGGAAAAAAGCGTGATCCTTGCCACGCCCACGACGCTCATCGCCCTCCTGCGCGCGGTCGCCTACGGCTGGCGCCAGGAAGCACTCGCCGAAAACGCGCGCGAAATTTCCAAACTTGGACGCACCCTCCACGAACGCATCGGCAAGCTCGCCGATCATTTCGTGAAACTCGGACGCTCGATCGGTCATGCCGTCGAAAATTACAACTCGGCCATGCGCTCACTCGAATCACGCGTGCTGGTCACCGCCCGGAAATTTGAAGAACTCCAAGCTGTCGCACCCGATGCCACCATCGCCAGCCCCGAACTGATCGATCATCAACCGCACGCGACCATCGCATCACCGAACGACGCGACAAAACCTCCCGAACCCGCTGATGATTTCTCCTTCGTCCAGGAGCCATCACCCAATCCGAAAAACGCAGCCTCCGACCTTCGCTCGGCGCTCTAACAGCACTCTACCCGATGCTCCCATCGCTCACCGGCCTCTCGCACGAAGAACTCACCTCATGGCTCAAAGAGCAAGGTGAGCCAACATTTCGTGCGAACCAGATCCTCGATTGGGTGTGGAAAAAGAAGGCTGATTCGATCGACGCGATGAGCAACCTGCCCGCAACTCTGCGCGAAAAAATTTCTACCTCGTTCCGACTCTCATCCCTCACCCACTCACACACTCAGGGATCATCGGACACCACCCGCAAGTTTCTCTTCAAGCTCCACGACGGACGCTATGTCGAAAGCGTGTTGATCCCTGCCAACCCGGCTCTCTACGGCGGCGCCTCCGATCGACGCACGCTTTGTGTTTCATCGCAAGTCGGCTGCGCCTACGGCTGCAAGTTCTGCGCCTCGGGCCTCGCCGGATTCACCCGCAACCTCGATGCCTCGGAGATCGCCGGACAAGTCCTCGCCGCCGAACAACTTTCCAAGGAACGTGTCGACAACATCGTGTTCATGGGCATGGGTGAACCACTCGCCAACATCAACAACCTGCTTGCGGCGATCAACCTGATCACCCACGAAAAATCCCTCCACCTCGGTGCGCGCCACCTGACGATTTCCACCTCCGGCCTCGTCCCGCAGATCCGCCAACTCGCCGAACACCCGCAGCAAATCCGTCTCGCGATTTCCCTCCACGGCGCCACCGACGAAATCCGCCAGCAAATCATGCCGGTGAACCGCAAGTACCCGCTCGCCGAACTCTTCGACGCGCTCGATTATTGGAACTCACGCAAAAACCAAAAACTCACACTCGAATACATCCTCATCGAGAACGTCAACGACTCACTCGAGCAAGCCAGCATCCTCGCCCGCGTGGCACGCCGCCTCCACGCGAAGGTCAACCTGATCCCCTACAACACGGTCGAAGGCCTCGAGTGGAAACGCCCCAACGACCAGCATTGCCGCGCATTTCGCGACATCCTCAAAAACGCCGGCGTCCAAGCCACCCTGCGCCTCGAAAAAGGCCACGACATCGACGCGGCCTGCGGCCAGCTGCGACTCAAGCAGGAAACCGCCGAAGGCATCATCCGCTGAGGCCACACGCCTCACGGCGACACTCAGGATTTCCTCTCGTTCGCTGGAAAACGCCCCTTGCCCGGAGCACTCATCCACGCCCAAGCCGACCTCACCATCTCGCGCACATCCTTGCGCGAGGCCACCCAGCCAAGCAGTTCCTTGGCCAGTGATGGATCTGCGACCAGCGAGTCAGGATCGCCTTCACGACGCGGACCATACTTCACCGGCACTTGTTTTCCGGTGACCTCTTCGACGGCCGAAATGATTTCCTTCACGGAAACTCCAACGCCGGTTCCAAGGTTGCAACGCACCGAAGCACCGCCAGCCGCCAAGTGATCAAGCGCCCGCGCATGCGCATCGGCCAAATCCTCGACATGGATGTAATCGCGAATGCAGGTGCCGTCGGGCGTGTTGTAATCGGTGCCAAAAACTTCGATGTGATCAATCTCACCGGTCACCGCCATCATCACCCGCGGGATCAAATGAGTCTCAGGATTGTGATCCTCACCAATGAGCCCGTCCGGCGAACATCCGCTCGCGTTGAAATATCGAAGGCACGCGCTTCGCAGACCCCAGGCATGATCGCAGTCGGCAAGGACCCACTCGACCATCAGCTTGCTGCGGCCGTAGGGGTTGATCGGATTCTGTGTGTTGCTCTCGGTGATCGGAAGTTTGTCCGGCACGCCGTAAGTCGCACAGGTCGACGAAAAGACAAAGACCTTGCAGCCAAACTCCTGCATCACCTGAAGAAGTTTCACCGGCTCGGCGGTGTTGTTTTGATAATACTTGAGCGGATTGGTCACCGACTCACCAACATAAGCGAATGCCGCAAAGTGCACCACCGCGCCAAAACGATGCTTGGCGAAAAGCCCGCGCACCAAATCCTGATCGCCGACATCGCCCACCACCAGCTCGACGTTGCCATCGACGATGGCCTTTTCATGACCGAAAACCAAATTGTCCAGCACCACCACCCGCCGCCCTTGGCTAGCAAGGAGCCTGACCGTGTGGGAACCGATGTAGCCGGCACCGCCGGTGACGAGAATGGGCGCGGATGAATCACTCATGAGTGCCGAAAGAAACGGCCAAATCCGCCCTCTTGTCAATCACGCTGGCACCATCCGGCCGCCCAAAGATCCCCAAAATATTTCTCGAATGAACCACGGGATCGTGTAGTCTCATGACCATGATCAAAAACAGCCGTTTTTGTGGAATTGTTGCGGTTTTGCTCACTGCCACCGCACTCACCTCCTGCTACTACGACCCCTACTTCACCTCGGTCGGCGCGACCTATGGTGGCAGCTACAGTTCAAGCTCAGGCTATTACGGCGGAGGAAGCGGATATTCCAGCTCGGTCTACATCAGCACCGGCAATCCTGAGTGGGGCTATGATCCCTACACCTACAGCTATTACAACTACCGCCGCCGCTGCTACTACGATCCTTACCTCAACGGATTCTACCCCGTCGGCTACCGCCCAACGGTCTTTGCCGGCTGCGTCCACCCACACGGCTGGCGCCCAGGCTCTAGCTATTGCCCGCCGCCACGCCGGGTCAGCAACATCACGATCGTAAATTACCGCAACCGCGAATCCTCCTACCGCAGCGCGGGATACATTGAGGAAGGCTATCGTGGTCAATACGCCACGCAACAAAGCCGACCGCAAACCAGGCCGTCGTTTTTCCAACAATCTGAACAGCAAGTGCGCCCACAACAAAATTACACCCGACCGGCGTCCGGATTCCAGCAACAGCAACAATCACGCCCGCAACGCCCGTCTCGCGAACCACAGCCGCAAACCCGTCCCTCCGGGTTCAACACGCTGATCAACAGCCCAACCCAACCGCAGGCCCAACCGCAGGCCCAAACACGCCCAAGCTTCGGTTCAACGCGCCCATCATTCGATGGCGGTCAGCAAGCGACCCAGAACGCAAGACCGAGCTTCGGCGGCGACCGCTCGAGCAGCCGCGACCGCGTGGCGGAATCCGTCCGCGAAAGCAGACAACCGCGCACCGAACGCGTGGAACGCAAACCACGCGGCCAACAAGAGGCCGAACAGACCCAACCTTAAAGCGATTCCGTTTTCCTGCGGCGACCTTCAAAAAGCACGGTTTCACCGTACCCGGCCGCCTTGGCAATCGCCACGGCCTTGTGAAAATCGCGTCCCACCTCACCCGGGGCATGGGCATCGGATGAAATCACCAAGGGCACTCCTGCGGAACAGGCGAGCTCGAGGAAGCCGACCGCCGGATAAGCCTCCGCGCACGGCTTGTGCCAACCCGCGGTGTTGAGCTCGATCACGCATCCCGCCGCGGCAATCGCATCGATCGCTGGTTCGTAGAACCGCGCGAGATCTCCACTCGGCACATGCGCAAATTTTTTCACCAAATCCGGATGCGCTAAAATGTCAAACAAGCCACTCGATGCCATCCGCGCATAGGTTTGCCAGTAGTGCGCCCACACCGCTTCCACATCGCTCTCGGCCCATCGCCCTAACCACTTGGGATTGTCGAAATCCCAATCGCCAAGGTAATGCACCGAGCCGATCAGATAATCCCAGCGGCACTCGCGCTCAATCTCACCAATCCACTCGTCACATCCCTCCAGCCAATCGCATTCCAGCCCGATGCGCACCGGCAACTTTCCTGCCGCGCATGCCCGCGCCCGCTCGACCCATGCGAAGTATTCCGGCAACTCGTCGCGACGCATCCGCCAGTCATCAAACGGCTCGGGAATCTGCGGCGCGTGATCGGATATCCCGTACTCGCTCAAGCCCGCCGCCAAGGCCATTTCGACATACTCCTCCGGCGACCCTGTCGCGTGACGGCACATCGGCGTGTGTGTATGGTAATCGGCTGGCATGCGATTGGGGATGAATCCGGTTGAATGATGCGCCCAAGCCATACTAAACTCTGGCGACGGTGCAAGCACCAGCGCATTTCATGAGTTCCTCTCCCGACACGACGCCCGCCGCCAACCCGGTGATCAACCACCTGCTCACGCAGCTGCGCAACCACCCCAAGCGCGTGGTCTTCACCGAAGGCGAGGACATCCGCGTCCTGCGCGCCGCCGCCCGCCTCGTCCGCGAAGAAGTGGTCGCACCGATCCTGCTCGGCAACCGCGAGCGCATCCGCGCCCTCGCCGCAGAGCATGGCATTCCGCTCACCTTCATCCACATCATCGATCCGCCCCACGCGACCGACTTCAAACTCTTCTGCCAGCGGGTGAAAAACATGGACCGCTATCGCAGCAATAGCATCGGCCAAGCGGAGGAACTTGTCGCCAAGCCCCACTACTTCGGCGCGCTCATGGTCCAGTACGGCCAAGCCGACGCGATCGTGGGCGGAAATCAGGCTCTACCCGCCGCCTACTTCCGCGCCCTGCTCCACACGATCAAGCCGCTGCCACATGTGCCGAAAATTTTTGGAGTCTCGATCCTCACCGGCAAACACCTTCAAAACCTCGGGGAATCGGGCATCATCTTCATGGCCGACAGCGCGCTCAACCCGACTCCCGATGTCGCCGAACTCTCCGCCATCGCCATCGAGACCGGCAAACTCGCTCACCATTTCCTCGGCCGCAAAATCCGCGTCGCGATGCTCAGTCACTCGACCAAAGGCAGCGCTTCCACCGCCGATGCGAAACGCATGGCCGCCGCCGCCTCACTCGCGCAAGCCGAAGCTCATCGCCAGTTTCTCGAAATCGACATCGAAGGCGAAGTCCAAGCCGATGTCGCACTCGACCCCACCGCAGCCGAAATCAAAACTCCCGCTGCAGAATCCCGTCGCAGCGCCGATGTCCTGATCTTCCCGAACCTCGACGCCGCGCACATCTCGCTCAAGCTCCTCCAGCATGTCGCTGGTGCGCGAAGCTACGGCCAACTCATCCTCGGCCTCGCCCGCCCCGCCGCCCAAGTCCCCCGCACCGCCGATGAGGAAACCATCTTCGGAACCGCCGCCGCAGTCTCCGTCGAGGCGATCAAGTATCACCAACTCTACCCCGACGGAGGGATTTGAAGAGGGATCGTTGATGTTGGATTGAGGAATCCACTTCTTCAATTTCTTCCACTTCGAAGTTCGATGTTGGGCGTTCAATGTTCGATGTTCAACTCCCCTCTTCCCCGTGGCTGGATCATCTTGATCCAGGCCGTCCATGGAGCGTCCCGCTCCATGTTTTGAAAAGCACATGAAAGCGCCGATTCTTTTCTTCCGTCTTCCCCCGGTAGGGCGATGCGGCCTCGCAGCGCCGAAACTATCGCCGCAGGCGCCAAAGCGGGCAGGATGCCCGCGCTCCCTTGAAGAAGCCGCTTGTTCAAATGCGCTTCGGCCCACGGACCTTTGGAGACAAAGGTCCCTGCCAATGAAAAAGCTACTTCTTCTTTCAGCTTTTATTCACCGCCCTGCTCCGCAGCGAGAAACGACTTCCGGCACAACTCGGCGTATTTGCCGCCCTCGGCGAGCAGCGTTTCATGCGTGCCTTGCTCGATGACCTCACCCGCCTCGAGCACATAGATGCGATCGGCATTGCGAATGGTCGAAAGCCGATGCGCGATGACAAATGCCGTGCGGTTGGCCATGAGGTGGTCGAGCGCGTCTTGAATCAAGCGCTCGGTCTCGGAGTCGACCGATGCCGTGGCCTCGTCGAGCAAGAGGATCGGCGCGTCCTTCAACAAAGCCCGTGCGATCGAGAGCCGCTGCTTCTCACCGCCCGAAAGTTTCACCCCACGCTCGCCAACATGGGTGTCGAGCTTTTGCGACAAGGCGCTCACAAATCCCTCGGCATGCGCTGCTTTCAAGGCCGACCACATCTCGTCATCCGTCGCATCGCGCTTTGCCAGCAGAAGGTTCTCCCTCACCGTGCCGTTGAACAAAAACGGTTCCTGCGTCACATACGCCATGTGCCCGCGCAAGGAGGCCTTCGACAGATCGCCGATCGAGATGCCGTCGACGCTGATCCGACCCGCATCGATTTCATAAAAACGCGCCAGCAATGACAGCAACGTCGACTTGCCGGCACCGGTCGAACCCACCAACGCGATCGTGCGCCCGGGCTCAGCTTCGAGCGTCACATCACGCAAGGTGGGCTGATCCTGATACGAAAACGAAACCCTCTCGAAGCGCACGTGGCCGCTGATTTTTGACGGCAATTCTTTTCCTTCCGCCGCATGCAACTCTTCAGTCGAATCAAGAATCTCAAACACGCGGTCAGCCGCCGCGCGACCCGAAAGAAGCATCTGGTTGAGCGAATTCAGGCGGTCGATCGGCTCGTAAAACAAGGCGAGAAACAGCAGAAATTTTGTGAAATCGCCCAGCGACAAATCGCCCTTCATCACCGCCGCGCCACCAAAGCCCAACACCAGCACATATCCCACCATCCTCAAAAACGACATGCCCGGCGAATACAGCGCCCACCACTTCATCATCCGCAGCGTCGTCACGCGAAGTTGGTCGGAAAACTCGTTGAACCTTTCATGCTCCGCACCCTCCGCCGCGTAGGCCTTGATCTGACGCACGCCCGAGATGTTGTCGTGCAGCAGGGCATTGAGGTCCGACGCGGCATCGCGCTGATTGCGATATCGATCCCTGCCCTTGGTTGAATAAATCCAAGCACCCACAGCAAGCAAGGGCACGGGCAAGGTCGCCCAGGTCGCGACCATCGGATTGAGAATGAAGAGAAAAATTCCGATCCCCAGCACCTGCAGAGCAGCGACCAATCCCTGCTCGATGCCATCGATCAGCACCCGCTCCATGTTGGTCACATCCTCGACCACCCGCGTCATGATGTCGCCCGTGCGTTTTCCATCAAACCAAACGAGCGGCAATTTCTGAATCTTGCCATAGAGGTCCGAGCGGATGTCGAAAATGACCTTTTGCTCAAAGGTGTTGTTCACGAAAATCCGCAGCGCGTTCAATCCGTCCTTGAGCAAAAATCCCGCCAAAGCCACCAGCGTCCAAAACAAAAACTCATGATGCCGCGAGGGATCGGGGATGACCTTGTCGATCACATGGCCCGTGGCATTCGGAAACACAAACACCGCCAGGGTCATGCCCACCGCACAAAACAGCTGGACCGCCGCCATCACCGGATAACGACGAAGATAGGAAAAAACCCGCAGGATTGATTTCATGCCACGCGAGCGATGCCCTCCGGCGGGTCATTTGTAAAGCACCGCGACTTGGAGCCTTGCCGACGGGTCCGATACGGGGGAAACTTTCCGCACGATGAACGACGATGTGGTTTCACTCCTCCAGGCATTGACCCGCATTCCTTCGGTCAATCCCGACAACTCTCCCGGCACCAGCCAAACCGGCGAAGCGGCGATGGCCCATTTCCTGCGCGATTGGCTCGAGGCAATCGGTGCCACGGTCACTCTCGAAGAAATTCTGCCGCAACGCCCAAATCTCATCGCACGCTTCGCTCCACTCGATGGTCGGCCACGAATTTTGTTTGGTCCGCACCTCGACACGGTCGGTGTCGCACACATGACGATCGATCCCTTCGGCGGAGAAATCCACGACGGAAAAATTTGGGGCCGCGGTGCCTCCGACACGAAAGGCCCGATGGCCGCGATGCTCATTGCGCTCCAACGCCATCGCAACCAACTCGCTTCGATGCCAGTCGCCATCGACTTCGTCGCCTTCATGGGCGAAGAGTCCGGCCAATGGGGATCCAAACATTTTGCGAAACAACACGGGGCCGATTACACATTCGCACTGGTCGGCGAACCAACCTCGATGGAAATCGTGCACCTCACGAAAGGTTCGCTCTGGGCCACCCTCCGCGCCACAGGCCGCGCCGCCCACAGCTCTCAACCTGAACGCGGCGACAACGCAATCGTCAAACTCGCCAGTGCGATGCTCGAAATCGAACGCCAACTCGGCGCTACGCTTGCGACTTTCACCCACCCCACTCTCGGCCACTCGACTCTCAACATCGGCCTGATCCGTGGCGGCTCGCGCCCGAACATTGTGCCCGACCTCGCCGAAGCGGAACTCGACATCCGCATCACTCCCTCGCTCGCCGCGGCCGGGGGCGGACTCCAACTCCTGCGCGACTGCATCGATCAGCTCGCGCTGCCTGTCGAGTTGGTCAACCCGCACGAGAATCCACCCATGGAAACGAGCGCGGATCATCCAATGATCCAACGCCTTCTCAACACCCCGCCCGGCAGCAAACTCGCCAGCGCTCCGTGGTTCTCCGACGCCGCGCACCTTTCGCACGGCGGCATCCCAAGCATTTGCATCGGACCCGGTTCAATCGATCAGGCCCACACGGCCGATGAATACATTGAAATCGACGCCCTCAAAAAAGGCGCCGATTTTTTCACGGAATTTGTCGCGGGGCTCATGCATTGAACCCCGCATCGGTTCAGCCCGCTTGAGCTTCACCATTCGGACCCTGCTGCACATGCACCACGCGCAGTGGCAAACGCACGATAATCTCGCCATCGCATCCGATGTCGACCGAGTAAATGCCATCTTGAGGAAAACGAAGTCCCTGCAGGTTCATCACCACATTGCGTGTGAGGAAAGGCGCATTCTTTGGCAACTGCACATCGAACTCCGGCTGGATCGGCATGCTGTTGGGATCAAGTGACGCACCGTCTTCGTTGATGATGTTGATGGAGAGCTTGTGGCGTCCGGCATCTTCCTGCGTGAAGCAGAATCGCAGTGCGAGAGCGCAAGAAGGATGCACCACCGGCAAGGAGCGGGCGGCAAGGGTGTCGAAGGTTCCGGAAATGACGAGCTTGCCGTTGTAATCGGCAGCAAAGTCGCAAAGCGTGGCAATCTGAATGTCCATGATGAATAACTGGTAGATAAGAACCGTGGCTCACCGCCAACGGCAGGCGATCTTTTGCCGCCACCGACCGATACGGTAAAGCGGAAAACCACCATTGGACGATTCAAACCCATCACCCAACATTACTCGCATGGCCGCTCCCTTTGTCGGCCTGACAGATACACCAGAATCGATGAGGTGTTTCCAAACCATTGATTTGCAACCATGAGGCTGCCTTCTTCGCGGTTCTTCACCACTTGTTCACAATCACGCCGCAACGAAACTCAGTAAAACGGCGCTCAATTTGAGAAACGCTCAACGAATCCAATCAACCTAGAGCCCGCCACATCAAGCGATGTGAATAGCCTGTTCAAACATGCGAACAACAATAAAATAAAATCACAAGTCGTTGATAATGAATAATTTATGAAATGACATAAACATCAACCCTAAGCTTTCAACAAAACATCAAAGAAAGCCAATGAGCCAAATTTTTGATACCAGATCATAAAACACACCCAGCGCCCCACGAGAGCGGCCAAAAAACCGGCGCGACTTATCACGACTTATTCACAATGCGAAAAATCACCGAAAAAAATGCATAAAAACCAATACCGCCCACAGACAATCACCCCACTCAATCCACATCGATCCAGCGCTCGAGCGCCGATTCCAATTCGCGGCCTACTTTCACCCGATAGGTCTCGCCGACTTCCACCGTGGCGCGTTTGCCCGCGCTGTTCTGAATATGAAACCTCACCGGCGTGCTTCCGGGATGAGCGCCAAGAATGCGCGAAATTTCATCGATGTCCCGATCGCCATGACGACTGGTCCACAACACAAGATCGAGCGCTTCCTTTCCACTGGCACTTGCCCGCTTGGGCTTGAGCTCCGAAACATCAGAGCCTGTCAGACGAAAGCCCCCCGTCCGCTCATCAATCTGCACCGCGCAGCGCATTTTCACGATCTTCCCAACCTCAAGCAGACCCTCGTCGCGCGCGGGCACAAAACTCTCGCCCCACAGCACAATTTCCGCACTGCCGGTGAAGTCTTCCAGTACCAACACGCCAAACGGCTTGCCGGTCTTGGTCACCTTAGCCTCGATCGAGCGGATCATCCCCGCAAACGGAAAACGATCGCGTGGGTTCGACAAATCGAGGTCTTCGATCAAGCCCAATCGCTTGAAGCGATCGGAATCAATCACGCCACGGAATTTATCGAGCGGATGACCCGTCACATAAAATCCGAGCAATTCCTTCTCGTGCGCCAGACGCTCGTCCTTGCTCCACTCGGCGACGCTTGGCGCACCGGCCGACTTCTTAGCGCTTGCTGAAGGCGTGGAAAATCCCATGTCGCCAAACAACGAAACCTGACCCGACGCACGATCGCGCTGCAGCGATGATGCGGTAGCAACGACATGCTCTAGTCGCGCAAACATTCCCGCCCGGGTTTCCCCCGTCCAATCGAGCGCACCGGCCTTGACGAGGTTTTCAAGGATCCGCTTGTTGATCACCTTCGAGTCAAGACGCGACGCGAAATCATCAATTGATTCAAATGTTCCCTTCGCCTCGCGATCGGCAATCGCGGTGGCCATCGCCGCTTCGCCGCAGTTCTTGATCGCCGCCAAGCCATAACGGATGCCCTGACCACCACCGGGCGTCGCAGCCGGCAGGAAGCGCAAGCCCGACGCATTGAGGTCGGGCGGCAAAATCTCGATGCCCATGCGATGACACTCGGAAACAAACACGCCGATCTTGTCGGTGTTGTGGATTTCGTTCGATAGCAGAGCTGCCATGAACTCGACCGGATGATTCGCCTTGAGCCATGCGGTCCAGTAGGAAATGTGGCCGTAACAAGCCGAGTGCGACTTGTTGAATCCGTAACCGGCGAACATTTCGATCTTCTCGAAAATTTTGCCCGCCAGAACCTCGCCGATGCCATTGGTCTTGCCGCAACCTTCGACAAATTTTCCCCGCTCCTTGGCCATCTTCTCAGGATCCTTCTTGCCCATCGCGCGCCGCAAAAGGTCGGCACCGCCAAGCGTGTATCCCGCCAGCAACTTGGCCGCGTTCTGCACCTGCTCCTGATAGATCATCACCCCGTAGGTGTTGCCGCAGACCTGCTCGAGCAGCGGATGCTCGTACATCGCTTTCTTGCGGCCCTTCTTGACCTCGATCATCTGGTCGATGAACTCCATCGCTCCGGGACGATAAAGCGCCAGCAAGTCGATGATGTCGTCGATCTTCTCAATCTGATACTTGCGGCAAGTCTCAACCATGCCACCCGACTCAAGCTGGAACACGCCCATCGTCTCACCGCGATTCAGAAGGTTAAAGGTCGCCTGATCATCCAAGGGCACATCCTCGATGCGGAAATTTGGCTTCACCTTGCGGATGTGCTCGACGGTTTCCTGAATGACCGTGAGGTTGCGCAGTCCGAGGAAATCCATTTTCAGCAGGCCCACCTCGGTGATCGCACCCATGTCGTATTGCGTCACCACCTCACCCTCGTTGCCGCGCGTGAGCGGGACATGATCATCCAAGGCACGATCGCCAATCACGATGCCCGCCGCGTGAATGCCGACATTCCGGTTGAGTCCTTCGAGCGCCAGCGCGTAGGCCCAGGCATCCTGATAAGTCGACGACGCCTCGATCGTCTCGCGCAACTCGGTATTTCGCTCCCACTCGCGCGCCAAAATCGAATCGCCAAACTTTTTCTTCTCATCCGCATTGAGCGGTTTGGCATCGATCATTTTCGACAAACGATCGCCCTCGGAATAAGCCAAGCCCATCACCCGCGCGACATCGCGGATCACGCTCTTGGCACCCATGGTGCCATAGGTGATGATGTGCGAAACACAGCGCTCACCGTACTTTTTGCGCACGTAATCAATCACCTCGGGTCGGCGCGATTGGCAGAAATCGATATCAACGTCAGGCGGGCTCACCCGCTCGGGATTGAGGAAGCGCTCGAACAACAAACCAAACTTGAGCGGGCAAATGTCGGTGATCCCCAAAGCATACGCGACCAGCGATCCCGCCGCCGATCCACGACCCGGCCCCACCGGAATGTTTTGCTCCCGCGCCCAGCGGATGAAGTCGGCCGTGATCAAGAAGTAGGATGCGAAACCGAGTTGATTGATGACCTCTGCCTCGTATTTGAGTCGACCGAAAATCTCAGGATCGGCCGCCTTCTCCTCACCATAACGCGCCACCAATCCCTCGCTGCACAAACGCATCAGATACTCCTCGCGAGGGCTGCCATCAGGCGTGCCAAACTGCGGGTATTTTTCCGATGAAGTGGAATCGAGCTTCATCTCGACATTGCAACGCTCGGCAATTTCCAAAGTCGCATCACACGCTTCGGGCAGTTCGGCAAATATCGCGCGCATTTCCTCCGGCGACTTGAAATACACCTCCGACGAATAGCGCATGCGGCTTTCGTCGATCAACTGATGCCCGGTACCGATGCAGATCATCACATCGTGCGCGTCGTGATCCTTGCGATCGAGGAAGTGCACATCGTTGGCCGCCACCGGCTTGAGTCCGAATTCCTTGGCGAGTTTGAGCAGGGTCGGGTTCACCCGCCGCTGTGCTTCGATCCCGTGGTCGTGAATCTCCACATAGGTGTTGGCCGCGCCGAAAATTTCCACCAGCTCGGCCAGCGTCTCGCGCGCCTTGGCCTCATCGCCCGCATGCAGCCACTCGTTCACCGGACCCGAGATGCAGCCGGTAAGGCAGATCACTCCCTTGGAAAATTCCCGCAACGCATCGCGATCAACCCGCGGCTTGCCATGGTAAAGCCCCTCAAGGTGTCCCTTCGATACCAACTTCGACAAATTTCCCCACCCCTCGTTGTTCTCCGCCAGTAAGGTCAAATGCGTCGCCCGCTTGCGCCCGACCAGTTCCTTCTTTTCCTCCATGGAAAATGGCGCGAGATAAATCTCACACCCAAAAATCGGCTTCACCCCCGCCTTCTTGCACTTCTGGTAAAACTCCACCGCCCCAAACAAATTTCCATGGTCGGTCACCGCCACCGCAGGCATCCCCATCGATGCCGCACGCTTCGCCAAATCCCCCATGCGAATCATCCCGTCCAACAAGGAAAACTCACTGTGAACATGCAGGTGGACAAATGAATCGGACATCGGACGGCCACCAAGCTATCCGCCACCCCGCCAAGCGCAAGCGGCTGATGCCGCCCATCGGAAATTTTCAATTTCCATCGACCACCGCTTGGCGACCGAGCTGCATCCAGCGGTAGCCAAGCACCCATGCCAGTCCTGCCACCGGATAGGCAAAAACAACTCCGACGACGAGCGCGAGCAAACCTGCCAAGATGATTCCCAACGCGGCAGATCCCAACAGCATGAGCTTCGCCTTATGGCCCTCGGTGATTTTCGCGCTATACTTGAAAGCCTCGATCACACCGCAATTGCGATCAACCAAGGCAGTCATGGCCTGACCATATTTCAAACCAAGCCAAATGCCCGGCACGATGAAAAATAAGAGCCCCACTATGACCATCAGTCCGAGCAAGATTGAAACACCAATCCCCCGAAGCAGCTTGTCACCCTCGCCAAAAATCTGAGCGACCCCAACAGGCTTTCCTGAAACGAGGTTGAGACCAAATCGGGTCGCACCCAGCGAAATAAAGATCGAGACGACCTGCATCGCTAGCTGGCTGAAGACACTACCCTGATCGCGAGACGATTCGATCAGCGGTTTCCAGCCCATCACGTGGTCGATCACACTCAGCACGACCACGACCACGAAGTAGACAGCCAACACGGTGATCAGCGCCAAAAAAAGCTTCCCGAAGTTTCTCTTCGTCAACTCAAACGCCCTCTTCACACAGGCGCCCACCATGAGTGGCTCAATGCTCTCCGATCCGGGTTCCAAATCAGGCTTCTTCACCAAGGCTTGCCCAAGAGTTTGATCAAACAAACCCGCAATCTTGCCCGCCGCTGTCCATTCTTTCATGCCGTTCATCCAAACCAAATCCTTCTCAGCATCGAGCTCACCCTTCGCCGCCATGCCGCGCAGCGTTTCAAAATCCACCGGCCCAGACTGCGTCCCCTTGCGTGTGTAAAACCAATCGCTCATCAAGGACCGCATACGGAAAAATCCACCATCAGGCAAGAAATCTCATGCGTAATTGTGGCGGCGCTTTCCAAGCGCCAAGCCCCTCTCCCTCGCTTCCCCCTCTTCCTTTCCTCTTTTCTTTTTTCGACACCATTCCCCCATTTTCCCCTTGCCACCGGCATTTCCGCGTCGATATGGTTTTTGATCACCATGAAATCAAAACTCGCATTTGCATTGGCTACCTCTCTTCTCTTCAGCTCCTGCGCGCAGGACAGCATCACCGGCGATACGTATTCGCGCGGTGAAGCCGGCCGCGCCCAAGCGGTCCAAACCGGTCGCATCACCTCGATCCGCCCAGTCAAAATTGAAGGCGGCAGCCAAGGCGGCGCACTCGCTGGGGCCATCGCTGGCGGCTTCCTCGGCAGCAACATCGGTGGCGGCCGCGCCTCGAACACCGCTGGCGCCATCGGTGGCGCCATGGTCGGCAGCGCTATCGCCTCGCAAGCCCAACAGGCGATGACCTCGCGCCGCGGTATCGAAGTTTCCGTCCGCCTCGACCAAGGCGGCTCGGTCGCCATCGTTCAAGAGGTCAACCCACGCGAGCAATTCTCCGTCGGCGACCGCGTTCGCATCATCAGCTCGGGCGGCCGTTCGCGCGTTTCCTACTAAACACTCGCATCACGACTCTCAAAACTCCCCCAAGCCCCCACCGCTCCGACGCTGGGGGCTTTTTCGTTGCCGCCACCCACTTCTTTCCACTTGGCCCAATCGCAGTTTGCGCTTACTTGATGCGGACTTGAGCGCGCCATTTTCCCTCCTTGCGACCGACCCAGCCAGCTCCGCGCGACGCGGAACCCTGAGCCTGCCGCACGGCGTCGTCGAAACTCCGATCTTCATGCCGGTCGGCACGCAAGGGTCGGTCAAAACCCTGCACCCGCTCGAACTCGAGCAACTCGGCGCGCAAATCATTCTCGGCAACACCTACCACCTCTGGCTGCGCCCCGGCCACGAGCTAATCCGCGACATGGGCGGGCTTCACGGTTTCACCACCTGGCAAAAACCCTTCCTCACCGACTCGGGCGGATTCCAAGTTTGGTCTTTGGCGAAACTTCGCAAGATCACCGAAGAGGGCGTGCGTTTTCAAAACCACCTCGATGGTTCCAAGATGATGCTCACCCCGGAGCTCAGCATGGAAATCCAAGCCTCGCTCGGATCCGACATCGCGATGCTCTTCGACGAATGCCCGCCCTACCCGTGCGACGAGGCCTACGCCGCCCGCTCGCTCGCCCTCACCACCCGCTGGGCACGCCGCTGCAAGGATTGGGTCACCACCCACCAACCGATGTCGGGCAATGGCCGCCAACTCCACTTCGGCATCGTCCAGGGATCGATCTACGCCGACCTCCGCGAGCAATCCGCCCGCGAGCTCGTGGCGATGGAATTCGATGGCTACGCAGTCGGCGGTGTATCGGTCGGCGAGCCCGAGCATGAAATGTTTCGTGCGATCGAAAATGCCGTGCCCTTTCTTCCACACGATAAACCCCGCTACGCGATGGGCCTCGGCACCCCCCCGCAGATTTTGGAAATGATCGCACGCGGCGTCGACATGTTCGACTGCGTGATGCCCACCCGCATGGCCCGCCACGGCGTTGCCTTCACCCTCGACGGGCCCCTTCACATCAAAAACCTCATCCACGCCAAAGACCCGCGCCCGCTCTGCGAATCCGCCCACCCACACGTCGCAGGATTTTCCCGATCCTACATTCGCCACCTGTTCCGTGCTGGTGAAATGCTCGCTTTGCGGTTGCTTTCCTTCCACAATCTGCATTTCTACATGGGTCTCGTCGCCGGCGCGAGGGACGCCATCTCTAACGGAAAATTCAACGACTACAAAGACTCCTTCATCAAACGCTACAACCACAACTCCGCATCATGACCACCAACACACTCCTCACCACCCTCCTCGCCCAAGCCGCCCCCGCCCCCCAAGGCGGCATTCTCGGCAATCCGCTCATCATGATGGGACTCATGATCGTGATGTTCTACTTCCTGCTCATCCGCCCACAACAACGCCAACGCAAGGAACAAGCCGCCCGCATCGCCGCCCTCCAGACCGGCGACAAGGTGATCACCACCGCCGGCATCCACGGCATCGTCCACAATGTGCGCGAACACACCGTGGTCGTGAAAGTGGCCGAGGGCACGATGATCGAATTCGACAAGGCCGCCATTGGCAACGTCACCAAAAAAGATTCCGCGGCATAAGATCGCAAACCCGCGCGTTACACGCCCTTCGCACAACACCCATCGCTTTTCACCATGCTCGACGCCACTTCATTCTACGAAGATCCGCTCACCATTTTTGTGACCGGCATGATCCTTGTGGTCCTTTTCTTCTGGTACTTCGCCACCGACATCGAGCGGCGCAAACGCAATGTCGGCACAGTCCTGCTCATCGGCATGACCGCCCTCTGCGTGTTGGCAGCGACCCCGGTGAAAGAGCGCCTCAAAGGTGGCATCGACATCGTCGGTGGATCCTCATTCACCCTCCGCGTGCAACCCCGCGAATCGGATAGCGGTGAGAAAATGGAGATCACTCCCCAGCAGGTCGAACAAGCGATCCTCGTGATCGAAAAACGCCTCAACGGCATGGGTACCTCCGAGCCGCTCATCGCCCGCCAGGGAACCGACGGCATCCTCGTCCAAATGCCCGGAATCGAGCCCGAAACCTCGGCCAAGATCCGCGAAACCCTCGAAAAGGTCGCAAAACTCGAACTGCGCGAGGTGAGCCGCCGCAACGACGAACCCGGCGAAGATGGCAAGCCGCTCGCCGAACGCGTGCAAAACGGTTCGGAAATCGTCCCCGGTTACAAGGCTTACACGCTCAAGGGCAAGGACGAGGACGGCAACGAGTACACCCGCCCGATCCTTCTCAACCGCCGCATGGCACTCGGCGGATCCGACATCGCCGACGCCGTGCCATCCCCCCAACAGGCCGATGCGGTATCCATCACGCTCAATGCCGAGGGCACCGACAAAATGATCGCCCTCACCAAAAACATGCGCTCCGGCTTGGACCGCATCGCCATCGTGCTCGACGGCGAAGTGATCAGCGCCCCGGTCGTCAACCAAACCCCGCTCGGCAAACAATTCATTGTCGAAGGCCTGCGTGAGCCGGGCGAAGTGCAAAACCTCGCCAACGCGCTGATGAACCCACTCGAAAACCCGCTGGTGGTCGAAATGGAAGACACCGTCTCGCCCACCCTCGGCGCGGCAGTCGTCAAGCAAGGCATTTGGGCCGGCATCGTCGGCCTTACCATCACCGCCCTCTTCGTCCTCCTCTACTACCGCTTCGCCGGCATCATCGCGCTCTTCGGCTTGGCCGTGAACGGCGTGATCCTCTTCGGCGTGATGGCCATGTTCGGCTTCACCTTCTCACTTCCCGGCATCGCGGGCATGATCCTCACCATCGGCATGGCAGTCGATGCCAACGTGCTCATCTACGAGCGTCTGCGCGAGGAAATGGAGGCTGGAAAGTCGTTCAAAACCGCAATCTCCGCGTCCTACGACAAGGCCTTCACCGCGATCTTCGACTCAAACTTCACCTCGCTCATCACCGCCATCCTGCTCTTCATCTTCGGCAGCAGCGCGATCAAGGGATTCGCGATCACCCTCAGCATTGGCATCGTGGCTTCGATGTTCTCCGCAATCCTCGTGACCCGCGTGCTTTTCCGCTGGGGCACTGACCTCAACGCGCTCAAAAAAGTCTCATTCCTCAACCTCTTCAAGGCCACGAAATTCGACTTCATCAGCAAGTCCCGCGCCTGCGCGCTCCTGTCGCTCGTGCTGGTGGTGCTCTCGCTGGCCGCCTTCGGCCTGCGCAAGGGTCATGCCTTCGGCGTCGACTTCACCGGTGGCACCCTCATCAAATTCCAACTCGGCACGGATGTAAAAATCCCCACCGCCGATGTCGAAAAGGCTCTTTCCACCCTCCAACTCGCCAAGGCCGCCTACCCTCAAGAGCAAGGCAACCCCGCCACCGGCACCCTCCTCACCGTTCGCTGCGATACCAGGGATGCCGACACCATCATCGCCAAACTCCGCGAAAGCATTCCCGCACTCGGTGAGAAAAAATCCGGAACCAACTCCGAAGCCTCAGCCGATCACAACTACGTCATCGACAGCAGCAAGGTGGAAGTCTCCGCGCTCATCGGCGGAACTTTCCTCAAGGACTCGCTCATCGCCCTTGTCCTCGGCCTCATCGGCATCCTGCTCTACATCACCTTCCGCTTCGAGTTTTCCTTCGCACTCGGCGGCTTCGTGGCGATCCTGCACGATGTGATCATTTCCGTAGGCCTCGTGGTCCTGCTTGGCGGCGAGCTATCGCTCATCCATGTCGGCGCGATCCTCACCATCGCCGGCTACTCGATCAACGACACGATCGTCGTCTTCGACCGCATCCGTGAAAACCTGCTGATCCGCACCGGTTCGATCAAGTCGATCATGAACGAGGCGATCAACGCAACGCTCTCCAGAACATTGCTCACCTCGGCGACCACCATCATCACCGTCGCTATCCTCTCGTTGTTTGGCGGATCCTCGCTACGCGACTTTTCGATCATGATCCTCATCGGCCTCGTCGTCGGCACCTATTCGTCGGTCTTTGTGGCCTCGCCGATCGTGCTCTGGTGGAGCAAGCGCAAAGGTGGTGACCTCCGCACGGATGTGCTTGCCACCGAGCAAGCCGCCGAAGCCGCTGCCGCCGCACCCTGATGCAGCCACAAACAAACATGAGAGTTGCGGATTGAACGCCGGATTCTAGGACTAGGTACCATCCAAAGCGCCATGCACATCAGCGACATCCTCAGCAAGACCAAGCCCTCGCTCTCGTTCGAGTTTTTCCCTCCTCGGAGCGAACCGGCATGGGGGGAGCTTTACGAAACGATCCGCAATCTGGAAGAGCTGCGCCCGTCTTTTGTTTCTGTCACTTACGGCGCCGGAGGAACCACCCGCGAACTCACGCACGACTTGGTCCTGCGCATCCGCCAAACGACCTCGATCCCACCCGTGCCCCACCTCACCTGCGTCGGCCATACGAAGGAGGAAATCCACAGCATCCTCGAACGCTACGCCGCCGCTGGTGTCTCGAATGTCCTCGCGCTGCGCGGCGACCCGCCAAAAGACCAGCCGGATTACGATTGGTCGAACGGCGATTTTCGGCACGCGTCAGACCTCGTCGCCTTCATCCGCGAATTCAACCGCTCGGGCGCCCATCCCGACCCGCGCGGCTTCGGCATCGGCGTGGCAGGTTTTCCCGAAGGCCACCCGACCACGCCCAACCGCATGCTCGAGCTCGAGCACCTCAAGGCCAAGGTCGACGCCGGTGCTGATTACATCTGCACGCAACTGTTCTTCGACAACCACGATTTCCTCGATTTCCGCGACCGTTGCCAACTTGCGGGCATCGAGATACCCATCATCGCCGGCATCATGCCCGTCACCTCACTGCAGGGCATGAAACGCATGGCCGAACTCGCCGCTGGCGCGCGCTACCCTGCCAAGCTCATCCGCACCCTCAACCGCGCCAGCTCAAACCCCGAGAGTGTTGAACGAGCAGGCATCCACTATGCCGCGGAACAATGCGCCAGCCTTCTCAACGAGGGCGTCGATGGCATCCATTTCTACACTCTCAACAAAAGCCACGCGACCCGCGAAATTTTCAAAAGCCTTGGGCTAGCGCCCACCGCTTAGGGCAGTTTGCGAAAAGCTGTATTGCCACGAGCAGCCTCAATTTTTGCGCCACTCGTAAATGCTCTCCGCCTGTTTGAGCGTGATATCGTAAATTTCGCCGTACACTGGGACATCGATCGGCACCCGACCGGTCGAGGCATCAACCGGGAACTCCGACTGAAGACGACTGGAGCCCTCAAAGGAATCGCTTGGGATCGAGATCCTGAATGATCCCTCATAACGCAACATTCGCGACATCCGATCGGATGCCTGCTGTTGCAACCTCCTCAGCTCGTAATTTGCCTTCAAGCGGTCAAACAGCGAAAGCCCATCTTCACGCGCATTGCCACTTTTGTTCCGCTCCGACTCCATGGCAGCTCTTTTGAGGGTGATGTCACTCGCGTTCTTCTGTGCAAGCGACCTGGACACAAATGCATCGTCCTCAGCGTCCGCCAAAGCGTCGCCTCCCCCTCCCTTGGCTATGGTGTCGTCGATTTCCTTTTGGGTGGGCAAGCGCACCTTCATTACCCCCTCAAGCGTAAACAGATCCTCGGCCTTGAGATTCACTTCGCTCAATTCAAGACCTCCACCGGCAACTCGCAGCTGGAATGAACCTTCACGAAAATCGATCCGGTGATAGTTTCTCGAATAATCCACCACTGAGAGCGCTTTAAGAATATGAACCCTGTCACGCAGCGAAACCGTATCCTTGCCATCCAAAAGCACCTGCCCTTCGAAACCGATTCCGTCCCTGCTGTTGGTTGATCCAAAAACCGTGAAATCACCGGATATCGTTCCGTCGACATAACTGTGAGTGGATACCGGCGCCAGGTTTTCAATGGGAATGCTTCGGATTTTTGCAACGCCTTCGACCGTCGGACGCTCGCCCGTCTTGATACGCAATCCGGCCAGATCAATCGTCCCCTTACCCTGCCTGAGATCTGCCTTTTCAAAAATGATCTCCTCCGGCGTGCACAGCACCACCAATTCAACCACCTCGACACGGCTGAGCCAGTTCTGACTCAAATATCCACCCTTGAGAATCAGGCGCCACGAATCTCCGACTCGCTGCATCTTGATCTTTGTCGATTCGATCGAACCCTGCGTACGATCCGAATACCCCCAGCGGAGGTTGGCCTCGGCAATGTCAAAGGACCTGATTTCAACCTTATTGGGATCGGAGAAAAACACCCGCGCCATGCTGGCGGCCGATTCCGCATCATCAGCTCCAGCCCTGAGGTCAAGATCCAGCTTGGCGATCGCGATCACGCCGGGACGCCAGACCCCGATCAAGCCGTCAATCAATCCCATCTTGCAGCGGACGTTGCGCGCTTCCAGCGATGAGAAAAATGTGCCATTGTTACCCTCGGCGGCGATCCGGCTCAACTCCATTTGGCCTTGCAGCCTCTGCAGGCCGCGCATTTCAAGCTCCGAGGCTGATATCCCCTCGGTAAGACTTTCCTTGAATCCCGTGAGGAAATGGGCAGTTCCCGTCCGTCTCTCCAAGTAAATCCAAACAAAAATTGCCGCGATGAGCAGGAACACCAAAACCCTGAATCCGATGTTCACCAAGTGGAACATCAGCCTACCCTGCATCCCCTTACCGGACATGGAATAGCGAACCTGGAACCAAAAACCTTGGCTCGAAACCCACTGGCTCAATCGATCGCCGAAATTATCAAATTTATCCTCAGTCATGCCAATTATGTCCAGCGCCATTCAAGATGCTTTCAAGCAGTGACGCGAGGGGAAAATTGCCTCGCATGAGGCCCAAGGCCCGATTATTACATCCCGCGTGGAAACCACCGACTACAAAGTCCGCCTTGAAATCTTCGAGGGCCCCCTCGATTTGCTGCTCTACCTGATCAAAAAAGACGAACTCGACATCCAGTCGATCTCCATCGAGCGCATCACCCGGCAATACCTGGACTACATCAACACCTTCAAGCTGCTCAACATCGACCTGGCCTCGGAGTTCATCGTCATGGCCGCCAACCTGATGTACCTCAAAAGCCGCACCCTGCTGCCACGCACCGAACAACCACCCGAAGAGGATGCCGAAGAGGATGATCCGCGCTGGGAACTGATTCGACAACTCATCGAATACAAAAAATTCAAGGACGCCGCAGGTTTTCTCTCACTGCGCGAAATCGAACAAGAGGGACACTTCGCACATCAGCCCGAGCCCGGAGAAAAAAACACCGAGGAACCGACCACGCTTGCCGAGGTGTCGATCTTCGATCTGATCCGCGCTTTCCAAAATGTCCTTAAGCGCTTCGAGGAGTCGCACGATTTTGGCGACATCATCGACGACCGCTACACCGTCTCCGACAAAATTGACCTGCTGATGAACTGCCTGGCCCCGGGAGAGTCACTCCGCTTTGAAGAACTCTTCAAAACCGCCACCACCAAGGCCGAGGTCATCGTTACATTTCTCGCCCTGCTGGAACTCATGAAGCTCAACCAGTTCGTCGTACGACAGAGCGAATTGCTTGGCGATATCGTCATCGAGCGACGGGACGGCACCCAAGCGACTGACCCCGCCGACCCGCTCGGCGACTCCGCCGATACAGACGAGAACTGATAGGATCAACCAACCCGAAAAACGATCCGGGCCTTGGTGAGATCATAGGGGGACATCTCCATCTTGACCTTGTCGCCTACGACAAGCCGGATGAAGCGCTTGCGCATTTTCCCTGAAATGTGGGCCAGCACCTCGTGGCCGCTCTCGAGTTTCACACGAAACATCGTACCAGCCAAAACCGAGGAAATCTCACCATCGACCTCCACTGCCTTGTCTTCTTGGTCGGGCTTTTCGGCGCGCTTGTTGGGACCGAAACTTTTGCGGCCGCGCCCTGCTGGGCGGCGTCCTTTGTTCTGCTTGCGTGGGGGCATGATGATTATCGATGGTTGCCAGCGGCACAATGCAGCCACCAGCGGTCTTGGCTTAACTCGGAGACCAAAGGCCAGCAACTCAAAAATTTACCCGACTCCACCACCGTCATTTTGCACATAGACGCTTGCATTCAGCTGCCGCAAACTGCATTTTCCGCCCCCTGCCGACCACAGGGAGACGCATTTTCAACAATCAGCATTATGCCAGAAATCAGCGAAAAAGAACTCGCCGCCGCCAGCAAGCAACTCTGGCTTAAGGCGCTGACTGCGGTTCAGATATCGAATCACTCCTACGCCATCAGCCTGCTCCAGGGCATCCTTGGTGACAACCCGGGCTTTCTCGAAGCCCGCAAGCTGCTGCGCAAATGCGAGTTGCAACTCTCGGGCGGAGCCAAAAAGAAGTCGGGCCTGTTCGGCCTTCAAACAGGCGGCATGGGCCTGATGAAAATCCAAGGGGTGGCAAAAAAGGAACCGCTCGCCGCATTGCCCTTAATCGAAAAGGAACTCGAGAAAGATCCGTTCAACGAGGCCGCTAACGACCTGCTCTTCGACGTCTGCCTCAAACTCGAGCTTTCGGACAGCGCCGCCTTCGCCCTCGAAACCGTGCGCAGCGGAGCCCCCGAAAACGCCAAGCTCATGAAAAAGCTCGCCACTTTCTACACCTCGCGCGAGATGTACGACCTTGCTGGCGCGGTCTACAACGACATCATCAAGCACCATCCCACCGACGGCGAGGCCATCAAAGGCGCCAAGGATTCATCCGCCCGCGCATCGATGCACAAGCAACGCTGGGACGAAAACGCGAACATGCGCGACCTGATGCGCGACAGCTCCCAGTTTGAGGAACTCGAAAAAGCTTCACGCACGGGCCTCACCCGCGAACAGCTCGAGGATCGCCGCGAGAAAACGATCGAGAAGTACAACGCCAATCCAAATCATCTCGCAACCGTCAAGGAACTTGCGGGCCTCTACGAACAACTCGAGGACTGGCACAACGCACAAAGTTTCTATCAATGGGCCTACTCGCTCAGCAACGGCGATGTCGCGTTGGAGACCAAGGCCGCCGCGATGAAAGACAAGGCCATCGATGCCGATCTGCAGGAACTCGAGAAGGCAGTCGCGGCCGACCCCAACAACGCGGAGCTTCGCGCAGCGCTCGATACAAGGCGCAACGACCGCCTCCAAGAACAAGTTCATGAGGCCCAGCGTCGCGTCGACCAAAACCC
>Ga0208090_1000030_pt1 | contig 35973 bp, 33 predicted proteins | sample LakMenEpi20Jul12_FD_150718 | JGI IMG/M metagenome (GOLD analysis project Ga0208090, IMG submission 150718) | Freshwater microbial communities from Lake Mendota, WI - 20JUL2012 deep hole epilimnion (SPAdes) | ecosystem: Environmental > Aquatic > Freshwater > Lake > Epilimnion/Euphotic zone ...
GAGCGGGCTTTCGATGTGGCCGAGTACGGCTTGATAAAATTTTGCGAGGGAAGTGGCCGTGCCGATGCCACCGAGTGCGGGAAAGCCGGCCGTCCAGGCTTTGGGCGAATTCATTTCCTGGATCGAGTGGAGCCCGCGCGGCGAGGTGAATGCGCGGCGGGTTGGTGAATCCGGCGAGTTGAGTTGCTGGTAGAAGGGATCGCTGATCTCCGCATGTCCGGCCTTGCCGGGGTAGAGTCGGGCGACGCGATGGTGTTCGCTGTCGGGCAGGCCGATCCAGAATTCGAGGTCGAGGGGTGCGGCGATTTTTTCTCGCCAGTATTGGCCGAGGGTTTGGCCGGTGAGTCGGCGGACAGGTTCGTCGGTGAGTGCGCCGAAGCTGCGTGGGTGGTAGGCGTGGCCGTTGCCGAGTTGCCATGTGGGAATTTGATTTTCGATCGCTGCAACCACCGCGTCGTGGTCATGCACATCGGCATCCTGATCGAGGATGGCGAGGCCGCATTGATGGGACAGGAGGTGGGAGAAATTTGCCTCAGCGACCGGGAAATTTTTCCAGACCTCTCGCAGAGGGGTGTTTTCATTCAGGCCGTGATTGGCAAGAGCGAGCAGCAGGGTTGTCGCGGATGGAACTTTGGTAGCCGAGTAAACCGGGATGAGGGTGCGCTCAGTCCATTGGCGGAGTTGTTCCTTTTCGCACCAACCGGATGCATGGCATAGAAGCTCATTTCCTTGCCACCAGATGCTGATCGACGCGCCGATTTCACCGTATCTGCGAAAATTGCTTTCGAAGACTTCGAGAATGGCTTCCAGCTTGGACGGACTCAACGCCACGGGCGGGGTTATGACCGACATCGCGTGCGGCGCAATGCTTAAATGTCCGCCGCCGCGGGCTCCGATCTGATGGCGGTTTTTTCCGATGACCATTCTTCGATCAGGCGGAATGCCACAGCGAGGAGCGTGGGGCCGAGGAAGACGCCGACCAGACCGAAAGCGAGGGCTCCTCCAATCACGCCGCAGAAGATGAGCGCGAAGGGCATTTTGCTGCCTTGGCTGATGAGATAGGGACGCAGGAGGTTGTCGACGCTGCTGATGAGAAAGATGCCCCAAAGCAGCATGAAGAGCGCAAGACCGTGTTTTTCGTGGGCGAAGAGCCAGATGGTGGCAGGAAGCCAGATGAGCGGTGGACCGAATGGAACGACGGCAAAAAAGAAGGTGAGCACCGAGAGTAGGACGGCACCGGGAATGCCGGCGATGGTGAAGCCGATGCCTGCGACGATGGCTTGTGCGATCGCTGTGCCGAGGATGCCGTATATCACGCCGCTGACTGTGTTGCCTGCGACTTTGATGAGGCGGCGACCGCGATCGCCGGCGAGGTGTTCGACAATCACACTGAGTCTGCCTGCGAGTTGGGACGAATCACGCAATAGGAAGAACGCGAGCAATGTGCTGATGAGGATTTGCGTGACTCCTTGGCCGACGGTGAGGCCGACCGCGATAAGGCCGGTGCGGGCCCATGCGAGAAAGCGCCCAAGCATTGCGATGATGGGGGATGATTCGTTGTCGGGTTTTGCTGTGGTCTTGTCCGCCGATTCAGCTTGGATTGGTTCGGGATATCCCGGAAGCAACTCTGTATGTGGGATGAGTTTGATATCGTCGTCATCCGCGGTTGCCTTGTTCTTGATGGGCGATTCCACTTCTTTGTTGAGTTGTTCGATCCAGCGTTTGCGGTCGGTGGCGATGTCGGTCCAGTAGGTGCCGAGCTCTTCGCCGATAAGCGGAGCTTTGCTGATCCATTTTGGTGGCGTGTCAGGGATCGACAAAAACCAATCCTTGGTGGCGATGGCGAGTTCCTTGCCGTCCTTGGCGATGCTGATGCCGACCACGACGAAAGGTCCGGCGACCACCAAAAGAACCATCAGGGTGACAAGACAGGCGGCGAGGGTTTTGGAGCCGCGGAACCATTGGATGAATTTCTTTTGCAGCGGGTGCAGGGAGAAAGTCAGGATGACCGCCCAAATGATCGCCGAGAAGAAGGGCTTGAGGACATAAAAACACCCTGCCAGAAGCAGCATTAGGGCAAGACCGCCCAGCAAGGGTTCGATCTTCAGGGCATTGCGTTTTTCGTTGTTTTCCATTGGATGGACGGAGCCTATCAGAATTGATCCCTCATCGCCAGCGGCATTGTGGGTAAATTTTTTCCGCAAATGCCAGTGCGCGGCAGTTTTAGTAGCTTGCCATGCGCCGAGGTCGGGTAAATGATTCGGGCATCATGGGCAACCGCATTACATCGCGTGCTTCCCAGCTCGTCTTATGAAACATCAATTCACCGCAAGCCTCGTCATCGCCGCAAGTGTCATCATGGCGCCATCGGCATCAGCACAAGCTCCTTCGGCAAGCCGGTCGAGCGGGCCGATCGAGGTCAACGGCATCGCGGCAAAGGTGAATGGCCGGGTAATTACCAAGAACCAGGTGTCCTTCATGCTTGCGCCGGTGTATGCGCAACTCAGCGCTCAGTACCCGCGCCGTGGGGCGGAATTTGAAGAGCAGTTCAAAAAAGCGCGGGCCGGCGTGATGCAAGAGCTTATCGACCGCCAGATCATTCTCGATGAGTTCAAACAGCTCGGTGCTTCGATCAAACCCTACCTCATCGATGAGGAGGTCAAGCGCCAGATGCGCGAGTTGTACAATGGCGATGAAGTCAAATTTCGCGAAGAGCTCAAACGCAGCCGTCTGACGATGGAAGGGTACCGTGAAATGACGCGCGAGAAGATGGTGGTTCAGGCGATGCGGGCCCAGCAGTTTTCCGACGCCCCGCCGCCATTGCCGAACGAAATTCGCAATGAATACGAAGCGGTGAAGCCGACCCTGCGAGACTTCAGCAAGGACACGATCAGCTTCCGAAAAATTTTCATCCCAGCCAATGATCCGTCGGACCCAGCGGTCACGCCCGACGAGCAGTTGGCCCTGGCTGAAGATTTGGCCAAGCAGATTGCCGACGGCAAGGACATCGCGGAGCTGGCCAAGCAGCACTCGAAGGATGCCTACGCGGAAAACGGCGGACTTCAGGAAGATGTCCCACGCACGGATCTGTCAGCCGAATTTGCGGCGATCATTTTTGATTCGAAAGTCGACAGCATTGTGGGCCCGCTGATGGATCCGCAGGGCTTCACCATCGTCAAGCCGCTCAAGATTTCGCTGGGTCCGCCCCCGCCGCTGGAAAAAGTGCGTCCGATGATCGAGGAGCGCGTCCGCAAGAAAAAGACTTCCGCGCAGTACGAGAGGTGGATCGAACTCCGCCGCAAGCGTGCGATGGTGGATGTGCGGATTTGAACCTAACGCGATTCGCTTTTTGAAGCGATGAACGGGTTGTGTTTTGTTTCCGCGCCCCATGTGCTGGCGGGGCCGTGGCCTGGAAGGACGAGGCAGTTTGGCGGAATGTTTGCAAACGCACGACGGATGTTTTTCAGCGCGATGCGATAGGCTTCGGATGTGGCGCAACCGCCGATGGATCCTGCAAACAGCGCGTCGCCGGTGATCATGACGGGGGCTTGCATGCCGTCGATGCGATAGCCGAGTGCGGGAATCGCATGACCTGCGAGGTCGCACGCGGAGATCGTGAAGGAACCGATGCGAAGTGAATCGCCGGGTTTCATCGGACTTGTTTCACGGATGCCTTGAGCATGGATCGGGATTCCCTTTTGGAGAAGTTGGTGCATGCCGCCGCTGTGGTCGCGGTGGTCATGGGTGATGAAAACCTGGTCGGGCAGGCGACCGAGATGATGGTCGATTTGAGCCAGCAGATCCTTGGCCTGATATCCGGTGTCGAAAAGGATCAGTTGCTTGTCGGCCTCAAGCATCCATGCGTTCACATGACCGCTGCCGAAGGGGAGTCGAAGTCGGTGGATTTGAGATGGAACGTTGGCATCGGGACGATAGGAATTGATGGCGGCGTAGGCATCCGCATCAAGGCCGAGCGTGATGGCGATTTTATGGGCGAGGGCTTCGTCGAATTGCCCGCTTTGAAAACGTTCAAACGCGGCAGGATTGATCTCTGCCCGACGAGCAATTTCTTGAGCTGCCAGTGCCTTGCCGATCATCGCTTTGCGCAGGATGTCGGTGAAGTCGTCCTCGGGCATTTCCATGCGCACAGGGTTTGCTACGCGCGGGGCGGGGTCAATTCAAAGACTGACCATGAGTGGATGGTTGCGTGATTCGTAGGTGAATTTCGTTCGAGTTCGATCCTCAGGATTTTTCCTGCAGATCGCCTTCCACATATTGATGGATCAGGCCCGAAATCAGGGTTTGATAGGGTAGACCTTTCTGAAGCGCTTTCATCTGAATGCCCAGCATGTCGTGTCTGCTCAAGCGTACATTGATTCGGCAGTCCTTTTTGAAGGTTTTTTCTGAGGCTTTTTTCAGTTCTGAAAGCAACTTGCGGGACGGCTTTTCGATCTGAATCGCGCCACTTTCAATGGCGTTCATGATCTCTTTCTCCTCGGCGTTTGTCATCGGCTTCATGGTTGTTCGTTTTTGTAAAGTTTGGTCATTTTTCTCGATGGGAAAGCGGTTTTCAGTAAGATTTTATCCTTATCTTGCAAAAAGGGCACTGCGATGATTTTGCCATTGAGAGGTATCAGGAAAATTTTTTGATTTGGATATTTATCTCCATTCCAATGCTTGGCAACTGCCCAGAGGCAACCTGAGCCGAGTAGGAACGCAATCTCTTCAAAGGATATGCCACGCTCTTTTTTGAGTCTTTCGTTCTTTTCCGGATCCCATTCAAAAATCACAAACGCAGTGTATGCCTAAAAGGCATCCATGTCAATAGATCGATTTTCTGTGGGGCAGACATGCTCGTGTCATTTCCTGAGGTTGCCCGCAGGCGTTTCCCGTGGATGATGGGTGGCGGATGATTGACTGGACGGAACAATCGCTGCGTGCGGCGGCATCATGGCGGGCCTTCAAGGAAGGTTTGGCCTTGCGTGATGGTGGGGCGGTGTCGGAGGCGAAAAAAACCGAGAATGGCTGGCGGGGATCGGTGAGGGTGGGCAAGCGGGCGTTTCGGGTGGGGGTGGTGGTGAACTCGGCGAGCGACTTTGAGGTTCGTTGTTCATGCCCGGAGAATCAGGCGAGCGGCGAGGTGTGTTGTCATGCGGTGGCCACGGGACTGCAGGTTTTGGCGGGATCAGGTGTCCCAGAAACGCCGACCACGTCTAAAGCTCAAGTTTTGCAAAAAACTGCGTGGGATTTGATGTTGCCGGGAAATTGGCGAGATGCGCTGAGTCGTGGAAAACTCAGCGTCTTGTTGCGTGAGTCAAAGGCCGATGAAATTTCTGCCGCTGATGAAAAACTCGGGCAGTGGCTGGAGTCGCAAAAGGTCGCGCGCAATGCCGAGTTGCATTTGCATTTGGTTGGAGGACAAGTGGACGGTTTTTTGTCGGCAATTATAGATCATCCAAGGGTGCGAAGCGCCAACTCGCCCGAGTCGCTGCAAATTTCAAAAGGCGCACGAATTGCGGTATCGGATGTTGTGAATGCGGGTGATGTGGTGCGCCTGATCCCCGCCCCGACGGAGTGCGAGTGGCATGAGTTTGGTGAGGCGATATGGCGTGTGAGTGAATTGGCACTTGAGCGGCTCGGCGATGGAGCAATGCCAGATTTCGGCGGGCGAATCATGCGTGCGCTCGCGCAAAAAAATCCGGTCGAATTGCCGACGCGTGAATTTTTGGATCGCATTGTGCGCTTTCAAAACTGGCTCGAATTGCCGGATTCGGGCTGGCTTGGAGCGCTGCATTTTGTGCCCGCGCAGTTTGGTGTCGTACTTTCCTTGGACGGATCTCTTGGGCGTGTGGAGGCATGCGTCTCACTTCGTTATGAAGGTGGCGATGTCGTTTTTCCGATGTCCGGATGTGCTGCCTCATTGCCACATCTCGCGGGTGACCGCTGCGAGGTGCGTGACTTTGTGGGCGAGGCCAAGGTGCTTGAGACGCTGGGCGCTGCAGGATTCGATTTTTCGGTCAATGAACGCGGAGTGCTTGCGGGTGAAGCTGCAGTGATCGGGTTTCTTTCGCGCGTCTTGCCTAAATTGCGAGGATCATGGAAAATTGATGAGAGCGCGAATTTCAAACGAGCGCGTGAAAAGGTCGTGCTGATCTCTCCGCGCATTGAGATTCGCGGGTCGGGCGATGATTGGCTCAACTTTGATTTGTCCTATGAAACCGCCGAGGGAGCGCGTGTGCCTGCGGCTGAAATCCAACGCATGTTGCGGTCCGGTGCTGGGGTCGAAAAGCGCGGCGATGGTCGGCGCATGGTTTTGTCCGATGAGATATCAGGGTTGATCGATCCCCTGATGGCCGAGCTCGATGTGTGCCAAGAGAGTGGTCACTATGAAGCGAGGGGCGTCTCGGCAGATGTGGTGTTGGAGCTTTGTGCGAATTTTTCGAAATCGGGATCTGCCAAATCCGCCTTGTCGGTGGGGTCATTTCAAAAGCCATCAACGCTGGTGGCCGAGCCGAGGCCGTATCAATCGACCGGCGCGGCGTGGATGGCGGATCGCGTGCGGCGATTTGGCGGTGCCTTGCTGGCGGATGACATGGGGCTTGGAAAAACGCTGCAGGCGATTGCGGTGATCGAGCATTTGTTTGAAACGGAGCTTGATGACCGAGGTCTTGTGCTGGTGGTGGCGACGGCGTCGTTGCTTGGAAATTGGCGAGCGGAATTTGCGCGCTTTGCGCCCAAGCGAAGGGTGGTCGTGTTGCACGGTGGGGCCAGAGAGATCGCTCGCGAGGAGCTGTGTGATGGTGATGTGATCATCACGAGTTACGGCACCTTGGCGCGTGATCTTGTGTGGCACCTCGGGCGAGAATACCGCGCGGTGGTGGTCGATGAGGCGAGCTTGATGCGCAATCCCGACACCGATCATGCGCGGGCCTTGTTCAAATTGCGCAGCAGGGCGCGGATCGCGCTGACCGGTACGCCGCTCGAAAACGGGGTGGGGGACTTGTGGTCGATTTTTCGATTTGTGCAACCGGGTTGGCTCGGATCGTGGAATGATTTCAAGGATCGCTATGAAACACCTCTCCGCAATTTGGGTGGCGATGCTCGCATCATGGATCGCCTTCGTCTGCGTCTCGGCCCACTGATGCTCAGACGCACCAAGGAGCAGGTGGCGCCGGATCTGCCCACCAAACTGATCATCGACGAATGGTGCGAGCTCACCGATCAACAGAAGAGCGTGTACCGCGACCTTCAGGCCGAGGGTAGAAAGTTGGTTCAAGTTGCCGGCGATTCCGGCAATGCGGCGGCGGTTCGGATGCGGATGCTCACCGCTTTATTGCGACTCAGGCAGGCATGTTGCGACCTGTCGCTACTTGGCAACGAAAGGATGAAACAGCTGTCGGCTTTTGAGAGATCCGCCAAAATGCAACGCCTGTTCGAACTTTTGGATGAGGCAATTTCCGGAAATCACAAAGTACTGATATTTAGCCAATTTCAAAAGCAATTGCTCGAAATTGAAAAGCTGGTTGCCGATCGAAAATGGAACTGCCTGCGGCTTGATGGTCAGACGAGAAATCGTCAGGCCTTGGTCGATCGGTTTCAATCAGTCGACGGGCCGCCGATATTTTTGATCAGCCTCAAGGCCGGCGGCTACGGGCTCAACCTAACCGCCGCCGATATGGTGATTCATTTTGATCCGTGGTGGAATCCGGCAGCCGAGGCGCAAGCGACCGACCGGGCGCACCGGATAGGGCAGACGCGACCGGTGACGGTTTATCGTTTGCTGACGCATGGCACGGTCGAGGAAAAGGTCGTGCGAATGCAGGCCGGTAAGCGGGAATTGGCTGCCGGGCTTGATGAGGATGGCGGCGGTGACGGCGGCCTGACAGCGGCCGAGATGAGATCGGTACTCGAAGGGGCCTGAGCTCATACAGAATGAAAGGACGCGAACAAGCGGCTTTTCAGCCGCTGCAATTCCGCTAGATTGGTCGCAGCGATGGAGTCCTTGGAGCAAAAAGTCGGACCGATCAGACACGGTAACTGGCGCATTCTGGTTGATGCGTTCAACCGCTACCTCACGCAGGGAGGCCTCACGCATGGGGCGGCGCTCACTTATTACGCGGTGTTTTCGCTGGGGCCTTTACTCTTGATCGCTACGGCGATCACCGGTTGGTTTTTTGGCGAGGAAGAAGCACGCGGCGAGTTGCGTGATCAACTGGTGGAAATTTTTGGTCGGGAAACCGCTACAACCATTGAGAACTTGTTGGCTGCACTGCGCGCGCACACCAGCTCGGGTTGGGCGGCTGTGGTTGGTCTCGTGGTGCTGCTTTTCTCGGCTTCAAGCGTGATGCGTCAGCTTCGCGAATCAATGAACTTCATCTGGCGAGTGCCGCATCTCAAGGAGGCCAGTTGGACCAAGTGGGTTGAGCATTATCTGATCTCCTTGCTGGGTGTTATCATGTCTGGGTTGTTTCTCATCCTTTCACTGGTGTCGACGACCATACTAGCCACAACGAAAAAACAGCTGCCTGCCGGGTTGCCATATTCGGGCAATTTGCTTCTCGCCTTTGAGTTTGGCTTGACGGTGATACTGGTGGCCGTGGTGTGCGCGATGATTTTCAAATTCCTTCCCGAGGCGCGCGTGCTGTGGCGTTATGTGTGGCTAGGAGCATTCGGCACGGCCTTGATGTTTTCCTTGGGCAAACTTGGCATGGGTTTCTATCTCGGTTGGTTGAGCGCGGGCTCATTGTATGGCGCGATGTCGTCTTTCATGATTTTGCTTTTCTGGATGTATTATTCCGCCCAGGTACTCATGCTGGGTGCTTATTTCACCGAGATGACCAGTCGGGGGCGTGGCGTCGAAACATGACCAACGCGCGATGCGAGAGTTCATGCTTGAGGCCTTTGGCGAATTTTCATTAACTACCATATGATTAAAAATTTGGTCTGTGCGAGCATGTCCGCTTTGATGTTGATCTCGCCCTTGTGCGCGAAGTCCGACATGGCGGCGAGTGTGGATATTCTTCTCGACGCACCAAAGTGCTGGGAATTGACGCCCGATGGTTTTGAAAAACATTTCGATGCGATACGTCCCGAATTGTTTAGATGGATCACCAGCGACCGCTCGCGTGCAAAATTGAGTCGTGCGCTTTATTCGAATGTGAAGATCGCGCTTAGCGCATTTGACGGGGCGGTTCCGGTGGAAGAGGTGGTGGTGGATTTTGCCGGAGGTCGGCTCAACATGGTGACGCTTTCGATCTTCAACCGTGGTGACGCGGGCGAGATTAACGAAGCTGACTTCAAGAGTCGTCACATGGCTGTCGGTAAGGCGATGGGCTTGAAGTTGAACGCGAAACCATCGTCACGACCAGCGAATCGTCAGCAAGGGCTTTTGACCGAGGGTTATGCCTGGTCTTCGCCTGCGGGCTTGGCGATTTTGGAAATCAACGAAGGTGCGATGAGCGGATCGGCGCGTGAATTTATGCGCTTGAGGACGGCGCGTCCAGATGCCGAGGGGAGCTTGGCTGCGGGCATGAAAAATGGCAGCGCGGCGGTGGCGGCAAAGCTCAGCGAATTGCCGAAAAATGTGACACGCGACGATAAGGGGAATGTGTTCATTAGTAGCCTGCCGATGGTCGACCAAGGCAACAAGGGTTACTGCCTGCCTGCATCGACGCAGCGGATTTTCGAGTACTACGGCATCGGTGCCGACATGCACCAGATCGCGCAAGTGGCGGAGTCCGATCCCGGCAAAGGCACCAGTGCCCTCTCGATGGCCAAGGAACTCGACCGCATCGACTTCCGTTTCAAAACCCGCTTGGTCGTGATGGCGATGATGTCCGAAAGAGAATTGGTCGAGGTCGAGGTGAAGAAAGGGGAGTACCTCGTGGGCAAACCGGTGGATGAGCGCAAGTTCATGAAAGGCATTCATGATTTCATCGACGATGGCATTCCGTTGTTGTGGTCGCTCGAGCTCGGACGCTTCCCCGAAGAGCCGGATTTGAAACCGCAAACTTCTGGTGGTCACATGCGGATCATCATCGGCTACAACGACAGCACGGGGCGCTTGATCTTTTCCGATTCATGGGGCGCGGGTCACGAGTTCAAGACGATCAAGGCGAGTGACGCTTATTCGGCAAGTCAGGGACTGTATGCGCTAAAGCCGACGGTGAGGTGAGTTTTTGAGAATCCAGATTCAAGAATCCAGATTCAAGAATCCAGATTCAAGAATCCAGATTCAAGAGAAGAGGGGTGTCGGCGCTGCGAGGCCGCATCGCCCTACCGGGGTTGAAGAGGTGTCCCGCAAGATGGGTGACACGACCAGTTAGACGCTTGAGCTCCCGTATGAAAATGCGGCTTCTTTTTTGACCTTCGACTTTCGACCTTAAGACTTTCGACTCTTCCCCAATACCCATCAAAGTATCGACCCTGGCTTGTAGTTTGCGGCTTTCGGGTTGGCCTTGGTGATTTTTTCCACGGCAGTGGCGAAGGCGGCGACTTGGGATTTGGCGGCGCCGGATTCGCGGTCGCCTTGGGCAAGGATGGCATCGAGTGTGGCGCGTTCGAGGCCGATGCGTGAGTCGACTGCGAGGCGGTCGACGAGGTTGTTGCGATCGATCGTGCCGTTGCGGAGGTCGGCGACGGTGGCGAGCGCGTGCTCCTTGATGGCCTTGTGAGCGGTTTCGCGTCCGACACCGGCTTTCACGGCTTCCATCATGATGGTGGTGGTCATGAGGAAGGGGAGGTAGTGGGCGGTTTCTGCGGCGATGACTGCCGGGTAGGCGTCCATATGATCGAGGATGGTGAGGAAAGTTTCGAACATGCCATCGATGGCGAAGAACGCATCGGGCAGCATCACGCGGCGCACGACCGAGCAGGAAACATCGCCTTCGTTCCATTGATCGCCGGCAAGGGCGGATGCCATGGCGAGGTGGCCTTTGAGGATCGCGTGGAAACCGTTGACGCGTTCGCAGGAGCGTGAGTTCATTTTGTGCGGCATCGCGCTCGAGCCGGTTTGGCCCGGTGCGAATCCTTCGCTGGCGGTTTCGTGACCAGCCATCAGGCGCAGCGTGCGGCAGAATGATGAGGGTCCCGAGCAGAGATCGACGAGCACCGAGATGCTGCGGAAATCGAGTGAGCGCGGATAGACTTGGCCCACATTTTTCCAGACCGTGGGCATGCCGAGATGAGCGACGACTTGCGATTCAAGTTTCGCCACTTTGGCGGCATCGCCTTCAAACAGCGAGAGTTGATCCATCTGCGTGCCGACTGCGCCTTTCAATCCGCGCACTGCATAAGTGGCGATGTGATTTTCGAGTGCTTCGAACGATGAGGCGAGTTCTTCGCCAAACATCGCGACGCGTTTGCCGAAGGTCGTCGGTTGCGCGGCAACATTGTGGGTGCGGGCGGTGAGCACGAGTTCCTCCCATTGTTTCGCGCGTTGCGCGAGTCGGGCCAGTGCGGCCACTGACTTATCGCGAATGACGAGCAGCGATTTGTAAACCTGCAGTTGTTCGACATTTTCGGTGAGGTCGCGCGAAGTCATGCCCTTGTGAACCTGCTCGTGTTCGGCGAGGCCGTTGAACTCCTCGATGCGCGCTTTCACATCGTGGCGGGTGACTCTCTCGCGTTCCATGATCGAGTGGGTGTCGACCTGGTCCTTGACCTTTTCGTAGGCGGCGATCGCTTCGGCGGGGATGTCGAGGCCGAGGTCGCGCTGAGCCTTCATCACGGCGATCCAAAACTCGCGTTCGAGGACGATGCGGCCCTCAGCGGACCAAATGGATTTGATGTCGGAGGAGGCGTAGCGTTCGGCGAGGATGTTGGGGATCACGAGGCGGAGCATGGACGGCTGGGTGCGGCGATTCAAGCGAGTCTTGGGACAAATCGTGCGCTCGATTCGCATTTTACTGGCTTTCGGGCCTGCCATAAAAGGCGAATCGCACCTTGACCCCGGAGCATTGGCCCACTACCTAGGCCGCCGCATGGGATTTGAAACACTTGGGCTCTCCGCAGCCGTTCTGGAAGCCATCAAGGAATCCGGCTACAACACACCGACGCCGATCCAGGCCCAGGCCATTCCGATCATCCTCGAAGGCCGCGATGTCATCGGCGCTTCGCAGACGGGTACCGGCAAGACCGCGGCTTTTGCGTTGCCATCGCTCTCGAAGGTGACGCGCATGGGTAAGCCGCAGATCCTCGTGCTCGAGCCAACGCGCGAACTCGCGCATCAAGTTGCTGAATCATTTGAAAAATACGGTAAGCACACCGGCCTCAAGGTGGCATTGCTTTACGGTGGTGTGGGCCTAGGCAAGCAAACCGAAGAACTCGAAGCCGGCGCGGATATCGTTGTCGCCACACCAGGCCGCCTGATCGATCATTTCTACCGCACCTCGATGCGCTTCGGTGAGGTCAAAATCCTCATCCTCGACGAAGTCGACCGCATGCTCGACATGGGCTTCCTGCCACAAGTGCGCAAGATTGTGAACCTCTGCCCATGGGAAGGCCGCCAAACGCTGTTTTTCTCCGCCACCATGCCGGCCGCGATCCAGACTTTCGCGCAGTGGTGCCTTGTTGACCCGATCAGCGTGGAAATCGCGCGGCGCGCGGTGGCCTCGACCGTGACTCACGCCTTCTATCCGGTGGCGATGGATCAACGCGACGAGCTGCTGCTCGCGTTGCTCAAGGAGACCGACTATCACTCGGTGATGATCTTCACGCGCACCCGCAAGGAAGCCGACGATGTCACCTCGATGATCAAGGCAACCGGCCAACCGAAGGTTGCTGCGATGCATTCAGACATCAACCAAGTCGATCGCATGAAGGCGCTTGCCGGATTCAAGAGCGGTGATTTTGAAATCCTCGTCGCCACCGATGTCGCGGCTCGCGGCATCGATATCTCGGGTGTTTCGCATGTGATCAACTACCGCGTGCCAGAAAATGCCGAGGACTATGTGCACCGTATTGGCCGTACGGGTCGTGCTGAGGCCGAGGGCGATGCCTTCACGATCCTCACCGCCGACGAGTTGGATTACGCGAAATCCGTCGAGGTCTTCATCGATCAGAAAATCCAGCGCAAGAAGCTCGAGGGCTTCGGCTACACCTACACCGCGCTGCTCGATGATTCACCGTCCAAGCCGGTGCGACGCAAGTCGGTCGGCGGCAAGAAGAGACGCTGAGGCAGGGACCTTTGTCCCAAAGGTCCACGAGATTGAGGGGGATCGCATTACTGCCAGCGATTTCACCATCTCACCTTCGCGCGAATCGGAAGCCCGGAAATGCACGGACCAAGCGCCGCATTTCGAGTTTCATCAGGATCGCCGTGACCTCGTGTGCGGGCAGGCCGCAGCGTTGGATGATCGGATCAATTCCCGATTCGGAGCTGTCGAGCACCGCGAGCACCTTAGCCTCTTCTTCTGGGAGTTCGGGCATTGCTTCGGGCGCGTCTTGAGGTTTGGCGTTTGGGGTAAAGGGCAGTTCACCGAGATCATCGAGGATGTGACTGGCATCGGCGACCAAGGTCGCGCCATCGCGGATGAGTTGATGGCATCCTGCCGAGGTCGCCTTGTCGATCGGGCCGGGCACGGCAAAGATCGGCCGGCCGTATTCCGAGGCGAGGTTGGCGGTGATCAGTGAGCCCGACCATGCCGGGCATTCGACGACCAACAAAGCGCGCGACCATGCGGCGACGATGCGGTTGCGCATGGGAAAGGTTTGTTTGTCGGGCGCGGTGTGCAGGGGGAATTCGGAAACAACCGCGCCAAAGCCGTCGGCGGTTTTTTCCGCGAGCGCGAGGTTTTCCGGCGGATAAAGTTTCGCAAGACCTGAGCCGATCACCGCGATCGTGCGACCATTGGCGGCGATCGCTGCTTCGTGCGCTGCCGTATCGATGCCGCGCGCGAGGCCGGACAAGATCGTGAAGCCCGCTTGTGCCAACTGAAAGCTCAGCTTGCGCGTCGCCTGCGTGCCGTAATGCGTCGCCCTCCGCGAACCCACGATGCCGATCGCGTGACGATCGCGCGGTTCGATCTTTCCCCACACATAAAGCAGCAAAGGTGGATCGTAAGCCTCGCGCAGGGGAGCGGGGTAGTCGGCATCTTCCTGGGTGACGATGGAAATGCCGCGTTCTTTTGCTTCGCGAATTTCCGCCGTGGGGTCGGCATGATCCTGCCAGGCACGGATGATTCCAGCGGTTTCTTGGCCGATGCCGTCGACGCGCTTGAGGAGATCTGTCGGGGCTTTGAGGATGGATGCCGGATCGCCAAAGGCTTCCAGCAAGCGCCGCACTCGCACCGGACCGATGCGGGGCAGCATGTTGAGCGCGACCAAGGCTTCGAGCGGGGACATCGATACTCATTCTGGATCGGATCGTGCACGAGGTCAAAGAGTGAAATCGGTTTTTGCAAAAAATGAACTCTCATGTGTCATCCGGTCTTGCCGCGTTGGTCTTGGCTTTTCATCATCCACGCATGCTTGAAACCACCGCCGCACTCAAAGCCCTCCTATTGAAAAAATCCGTCCGCACCGGCAGCTTCACGCTTGCCTCCGGCAAACAAAGCGACCTCTACATCGACTGCCGCGTCACCGCGCTCGATCCCTTCGGCGCCAACCTCATCGGCGACCTCGGTTGGCACGCGGTGCGTTCAAAAATTCATTCTGAGCATCTCAAGATCGACGCCATCGGCGGCATGACTCTCGGCGCGGATCCGATTTCACTTGCGATTGGCATGACCTCTGCCTCCAAGCATCCCGATGAGGCGCTGCAGGTTTTCACCGTGCGCAAGGAACCGAAGGGTCACGGCGCGGGCAAACAAATCGAAGGAAATTTCCAATCCGGCAACACGGTGATCGTCGTCGATGATGTCATCACCACTGGCGGCTCGACGCTCAAGGCGATCGATGCCATCGAGCGCGAAGGCGGCAAGGTGGCGTTCTGTCTTGTGCTGGTCGATCGCGAGGAAGGCGGGCGCCAAGCGATCGAGGCGCGCGGCATCCATGTGCTGCCACTCTTCACTCGCCGCACGCTGCTTGGCGAGTGATGTGGATAAAAGATTTGCCCAAGGCGCGTTGCTGGGTTTGTCTCTCGGCGCTGTCAGGGGCCGTGGAGGTTCGGCAGGCGAACCCCGCCAGGCCTTGATTGGAGCAACGGTAGTTTGTCCGAACTTGCCGCGGATTCCCTGGCAGCACTTCTTCGCAGGTTTCAACTTGCCATCGGTGATAAGCCGCCGATCTTGGCTGCATGAAAAATTTTCTGCGCGCATTGCTTTGTTTCATCGCCACCGGAAGCATGGCAATGGGTGAAGAAGCATCGGCCAAGCAGGCAGGATCATCGCGATACATCAGCGAAGCACCGCTGCCAAAAGGTTGGCCCGAGCCGGGTCCTTACAAACAGGTCACGCGCAAAAGTTATCCCGACTACCGCGCGGCTTTCACGGTCAGCCAAAAACCCAACGGCAGTTTCCGCACCCTTTTCTCTCACATCAAAAGCAAAGGCATTCCGATGACCGCGCCGGTAGAGATGAAAATGCGCGAAGGCGAAAAAAACGGCATGCAAATGGAGGGAATGGCTTTTCTCTATCAGAACACCAAGGTTGGCCAAACTGGCAACGATGGCGAATCGGTTGTCGTGCGCGATGTGCCCGCGCAGGAAGCCTTGAGCTACGCATGGCAGGGGCTTCGCAGCAAATCATCCATCGCGCGCGCCCGCAAGGCGCTCGACGAGGCGCTCGCCGCCCAAGGCCTCAAGGCCAGTGGCTATCGCCTGCTCGGCTACAACAGCCCCTTCATCCTGCCGTGGCGCCAGACCCACGAGCTGCAGGCGCTTTTGCGTTGAGAATTCGCATTAACCCGATTTCGAAAGTTAAAATGCAAGCAGCGCAGTTTTGACCACAGATTACACAGATTCCGCAGATTAAGAAAAATCACGAAAGATGCACCTCTTGAAAATCTGTTTAAATCAGTGAAATCAGTGGTTGAAATCATCGAAATGATAGGCCGACTTCGGATTGCGTGTTGATATGCCAGCCGGTTCCTTCTTGCCAGCGTGGCCCGCATCGCTTTTCCTCCGTGCCCGCACATGTCCTCACTTCCTACCGCTGACCTCCTGGCGCTCGATTTGGACGGCTTGAAAAGCCGCCTCTCGAAACTCAGGAGGTATCTTTGACATCCCCACACTCGAAAACGAAATTCAAACGCTCGAGGAAGCGATGGGCGCGCCTGAGTTTTGGAACGATGCGGAAAAGGCCAAATCGATTTCATCCAAAGCGGCCGGGCTGAAGAAAAAACTCGAGTCCTTTCTCAAACTCGAATCACGCAGCGGCGACATCGAGGAGGGGATCAACCTCGCCAAGGAGTTCGACGATGCCGACCTCGCGCGCGAGGCGATCGATAACGCGAAAAAACTGGAGGCCGATCTCCGCTCGTTCGAGCTTCTCACGCTGCTCGACAAGCCGAGTGACATTTCACCATGCTTCCTTGTCATTTCTGCTGGCGCTGGTGGCACCGAGGCCTGCGATTGGGCGCAGATGCTTCACCGCATGTACACGCGTTGGGCCGAGAGCAAGGGCTACACGGTTGAGACGCTCGATTGGCAGGACGGCGATGAGGCGGGTCTGCGCACCGCGACACTCAAGATCACCGGCGACTACGCCTACGGATTTCTCAAAAACGAACGCGGCGTACACCGTCTCGTACGCATCTCGCCCTTCGACTCGAACGCGAAACGCCACACCTCCTTTGCGTCGATCGATGCCACGCCGGAAGTTTCCAAAGAGATCAACATCGAGATCAGCGACAAGGATGTGGAAATCACCACCACCCGCTCCGGCGGCAAGGGCGGTCAAAACGTCAACAAGGTCGAGACCGCCGTGCTGCTGCGTCACCTTCCCACCGGCATTCTCATTCGCTCGACCGCCGCGCGCACCCAAGGCCAAAACCGCGAGCTCGCCTTCGATATCCTCAAGGCCAAACTCTACACCATCGAGGAGGACAAACAAAAGGCCGAGTCCGAACGCGCCTACGGCGAAAAGGGCGATGTTTCATGGGGCAATCAGATCCGCTCCTATGTGTTCCAACCTTATCAGAAGGTGCTCGACCTCCGCACCGGCGAGGAAACCAACAACATCCAAGGGGTGATGGACGGCGACATCGACGCCTTCATCGAGGCCAAGCTCCGCGGCAAGGTCCGCGTGAAAGGCGCGAAGGACGAGGAGGATTGATCGTGTCGCATCAGGCGACGCGGAAGATGGAGCAGGGGCGGTGAGGTCATTAGGTATTAACAAGTCGTCAAAAAAAGGCGAGACTAGCGGTTTTCAACCAAACATATCGCCACCTATGACGATTTCATTAAAATCGCCTTTTATGACGAATAAACTTGAATAATGCCATTAATTCGCCAGATTAGGCATGTTATGAAAATTTCACCGCAACTGACCGATGCTGCCATTCTCCAGGAATTGGGCGGGCGTCTGACGCGGTCGCGGATCGAGCACAATCTGACGCAGGCAGCCCTAGCGGAACAGGCGGGTGTGTCCAAGCGGACGGTCGAGCGGCTGGAATCGGGCGAGGTGGCGACGCAGCTCTCGGGATTCCTGCGGGTCTGTCGAGTGCTGGGTTTGCTGGAGCGGTTCGAGATGCTCCTGCCCGAGCCGACATTTGGGCCGATGGCGCAGCTCCAGCAGCAAGGCCGGAAGCGGCAGCGGGCGACGGGCAAGAGGACGACGGCCGGTGCGCCGAAAAAATGGACATGGGGTGAAGAATCATGATCGCTAAGGTCCAGCTCTGGGGACGGACGATCGGCGCGGTGTCGCTCGAAGACGGGCGGGATGTGGCGGCGTTCCAGTATGATCCGGATTTCGCGCGCAGCGGGATCGAGCTTTCACCGCTGTCGATGCCCTCGAGCAAGCGAGTCTATGAATTTCCGGCGCTGCCGCGGAACACATTTCACGGACTACCCGGGCTGCTGGCAGATTCACTGCCGGACAAGTTCGGCAACGCGCTGATTGATGCGTGGCTTGCCACTCAAGGCCGCACGCCGGAGAGTTTCAGTGCGGTCGAGCGTCTTTGTTACACCGGCACGCGAGGCATGGGTGGCTTGGAGTTTGCGCCGATCATTGGACCGAAGGCGCGCAAGGCATCGAAAATCGATGTGGGTGAGTTGGTGCGGCTGGCGGGCGAAGTGCTGACGCATCGTGGCAATTTGCAGGGGCATTTTCACAGGGCGGGAAAAGAGAAGGCGCTGCGTGACATCCTGAGCGTAGGCACATCCGCTGGTGGGGCGCGGGCCAAGGCGGTGATCGCATGGAATCGCGAAACAAACGAAGTACGTTCCGGTCAGATCGCAGCGGGCGAGGGCTTTGATTACTGGTTGCTCAAATTCGATGGCGTGGCGGGCAATAAGGACAAGGAGCTTGAAGATCCGAAAGGTTACGGCGCGATCGAGTTTGCGTATCACCTGATGGCGAAGGCGGCAGGGATCACGATGAGCGAGTGCCGACTGCTTGAGGAAAACGGGAGGCGGCATTTCATGACGCGGCGCTTCGACCGTCTGGCAGGCGGGGGAAAACTTCATATGCAATCGCTCTGCGCGCTGGCGCATTTCGATTTCAACTCGGCTGGGGCCTACAGCTACGAACAAGCGCTGCTGACCATTCGCCAGCTCAAGCTGCCCATGGCCTCGGTGGAGGAGCAGTTCCGTCGGATGGTTTTCAACATCGTGGCGCGGAATCAGGACGATCATGTGAAGAACATCGCGTTCCTCATGAATCAGCAGGGCGAGTGGTCGCTCGCGCCAGCCTTTGATGTGACCTACAGCTACAATCCGAGCGGCGCATGGACGGCCATGCACCAGATGACGATGAACGGAAAACGCGACGGCTTCACACTCGCGGATTTTGAAACATGTGCCAAAGCGGCGGTCATGAAGCGTGGACGGGCTGCGGCGATTCTTGATGAGGTGGTGTCAGCAGTGAAACAGTGGCCGAAGTTTGCGGAAAAAGCGAAGTTGACCGATTCATTGCAAAACAAAATCCACAAGGCGCGGCGTCTTTCATTTTCGAGAAAATGAAAGACGATCGCCTCAGACACCACGACTCCATCGCCGATGCGGTGGCGGATCTCGGCATGCCCGAAGAAATCGGAAAGGTGTTCGCCAGTTTTCAGAGGTATCTCTACGAGCAGGTCGCTTGATTGCTCACTCTTCAAGATCCGTCCCTTGGTTCAAGGCGTGGATGATGGTCCCGTCGCTTGATTCAAACTGGTAAGACTGCCGCAGCGTTTCGTTGAGGTAATTTTTGGCGTTGGAGATCGCGGCAGACATTGGCATGCCGTGGGCGAGGCCGGCGGTTATCGCGGCGGAGAGGGTGCAGCCGGTGCCGTGGGAGGCTTGCACAGCGAGGCGGGGTGAGCTGAAGCGCTGGATGCCTTGGGCATTGGCGAGCGCGTCGATGCATTCGGGGTGATCGATGTGACCGCCTTTGAGCAGAATGGAAGTCTGGTATTTTTGTTGAAGCTCGATGGCGGCGGCATCGAGTTCGGATTCGTCGGCGATCGTTTTGCCAAGTAGGGCTTGGGCTTCGTGGAGGTTGGGGGTGATGAGCGAGGCGAGGGGGAAGAGCAGTTCGCGGTAGGCGTCGATCGCGTCGGGTTCGAGCAAAGGGTCGCCGGTCGAGGCGATCATGACGGGATCGACCACCAACTGGAGCTGCGGGTGCTTGCGCAAAACTCGGGCGACCACTTCGATGTGGGCGGCGCTGAAGAGCATGCCGGTTTTCGCGGCGCGCAGGGGAAAGGATTCGAGCATCAGGTTCAGTTGATCCTCGAGCATCGCGGGTGGGATTGCATGCACGGCGCGGACAGTGAGAGCAGTTTCCGAAACCACGCAGGTGATGGCCGTAAGCCCATGAACGCGGAAGTACTGGAAGGTTTTGAGGTCGGCCTGCGCGCCGGCGCCTGCGGAGCAGTCGGATCCGGCAATGGTCAGTGCGGCGGGGATCGTGCGTTGCATGCCCATGACTAACCCCATCGCGCGGTGGCGCAAACTTCTTTCATGCTTGGCAAGGGGTGTGGGGCGGCCAAACATGGATAGCACTCTGGAGAATCCGTTCATGCCACGAAAAAAACAGTCCAAAACACCCACAGAGGTCTCCATCATCCGCTCCTCTGCGGCGGAATACCTGACCTTTGTGGCTGCAGGGGGCGAATCGGATGCCAGCGTGGAAATGCGTTACGAAGATGAGAACATCTGGTTGACGCAGAAGATGATGGCATCGCTTTATGATGTTTCGATTCCTGCCATTAACCAGCATTTGAAGCGCATTTTTAGCGACAATGAGCTGGAGGAAATTTCAGTTGTTAAGCAATACTTAATAACTGCCGCAGACGGGAAAAATTACCTGACAAAGCACTACAGCCTACAAGCAATCATCGCGGTGGGCTTCAAGATTGAGAACGAGCGGGCTGTGCAATTTCGGAAGTGGGCGAACCAGATCGTGAAGGACTACACCATTCAGGGCTGGACGATGGATGCCGAGCGCCTCAAGCAAGGTGGTATCCTGACGGATGAGTTTTTTGAGCGTCAGCTCGAGAAGATCCGAGAGATCCGGCTCTCTGAACGCAAGTTTTACCAGAAAGTCACCGACATCTACTCTACCGCTCTGGATTATGATCCATCAGCTACCGCGACGAAGCGCTTCTATGCGGCGGTTCAAAACAAGATGCACTACGCCGTGCATGGTCAGACGGCGGCGGAAGTCATCGTGGAGCGCGCCAACCACGAGCGCGAGAATATGGGTTTGACCAGTCGGAAGGTGCGCCCAAAGGAAAAATGCATCGCTACGATGTTTCCATTGCAAAGAACTACCTCACGGACTTTGAGCTTGGGCAAATGCAGCGCATTGTTTCAGCCTACCTCGACATGGCTGAAATGCAGGCCATGCGGAAAATTCCAATGACCATGGAAGACTGGGAAAAGCGCCTGAGTGGATTTCTTCAACTCTGGGATCGGGAGATCCTTCAGGATGCGGGCAAAGTGACGGCGGAATTGGCCAAGACCCATGCCGAGAGCGAGTTTGAGAAATACCGCATTATTCAAGATCGACTCTTTGTTAGCGACTTCGATGCGGAATTGATGAATTTGGAAGCTAAAGCCAAAGAAAAGGAGTCTTAAAAAGACATAGGCGCATCCCTTGGAACGCCCAGCAAACTTCTTTCATGCTTGGCAAGGAGCGGTGCGACACCAAGCATTTGCGGCATGTCGGGTGCGATGCAGGAATACGAGGGGCTGCGGGTGAAGGTGGACGATGTGGTTTACATGCCGAATCTTGATGCGCCGGCGAACAAACCTCATCCGTTTGTGTATTTCATTTCGATTTTCAATGACTCGGCGGTGCCGGTGACCTTGCGAGGGCGCAAATGGGTGGTGCGTGAGTTGGATGGCGAAGTGACCGTTGTCGAGGGCGAGGGGATCGTGGGTCAGACTCCGCGCATCGAGCCGGGCGGACACTTTTCGTACAACAGCTACCATGTCGTCGCCGGTCCCGCGGCCGTGGAGGGTGCGTTTTTTGGTGAAACCGCGACGGGTGATTGGATCTTTACGCGCATTCCGGAGTTTCGTTTGGAAAGGCCGGAGTGGGTGTGAGGTGAAATTTTAAATTCTAAATTTTAAATTTGAAACGGGAGAGGAAGAAAGAAGAGGAGAGAGGGGAGAGATGAAGAAGGCGGGCGGGACGCCCGCGGTCCTTTTTAAGAGATGACTTCGTCCATGGGGATGTCGTGAGGTTCGCAGTGGGTGTTGGGAACGATTTGTGAGGGAAAGGCGACGCCGATTTTGTGGGCGTCGGTGCGTGCTTGGGTGAGCAGGCGATCGTAGAATCCTTTGCCGCGTCCGAGTCGGCCGCCTTGGTGATCGAAGGCCATGCCGGGGCAGAGGAAGGCATCGATTTCGTCGATTGGAATGATGGGTGAATCCGCGCGCGGTTCGAGAATGCCGAAGGCGCCGCGCACGAGGTCATTGGTGGGATCGATGGAGGCATGGAAACAAACCCCATCGCCATCGACGCGGGGAAACAGCCAGCGTTTTTCGGGGAACAGGGTGACCAGCTCTGTGAGGTCGACCTCGTCAGGCAGCGAGGCGAAGCTCGCGATTGTACGAACTTGCGGATGTCGCCTGATCCAATCGGCGACGCCATCGCGCACGGCTTCCGATTCACCGCTGTGTGCCTCACGACGGAGTTTTTCCCGCAGTTGGGATTTCAGGATGCTTGGTGTTTCATCGCTCACGTGGCTTGTAACAAAGACGATTTTCGCCCTAAAAACCACGAAATTTTCCTCCTTTGGCCTTGCCAGAGGCTACCTGGAGGCTAGTTTCGCGGTCCGTTTTTCTTTCTTCTGCAGGCGGTTGGAGCCCCGGTGCCTGCAGAAAGCATTTCACGGGGCACTGTCGGAAGGAAAACGAACCACTAACCTAACCCTAACCAAAACATACCATGAGCACCGCCATTGAGGCACCCGCCAACACTGAACTGAACGACCTGATCGATTCCAAATTCCGCGAATTCCGCGAAGGATCGATCGTCAAGGGCACGATCCTCGAAATCCGCCCGCAGGTCGTCCTCGTCGACATCGGCTACAAATCCGAAGGAGCCATCCCGTCCAACGAATTCGAGGACGAGGAAATTGAAATCGGCGACGAGATCGAAGTCCTTCTCGAGAAACTTGAAAACGACGAGGGCATGGTTGTCCTCTCGAAAGAGAAAGCCGCCCACAAACAGAACTGGGAAAAAATCGTCAAGGTGTTCCAAGACGGCGGACTCGTCCGCGGCAAGGTCAAGGGCGTCATCAAAGGCGGCCTCACCGTCAATGTCGGCGTCGAGGCATTCCTTCCTGGCTCGCAAGTCGACATCATCCCGCCGAAAGACCTCAACGAGTACGTCGGCAATGTCTACGAGTTCAAAATCGTCAAGGTCAACGACGAGCGCAAGAACATCGTCCTTTCCCGCCGCGAAGTCATCGAAGCCGAGCGCTCCGAGCTTCGTCAGACATTCCTTCAATCGGTCAAGATCGGCGACAAGGTCACCGGTGCGATCAAGAACCTCACCGACTTCGGTGCCTTCGTCGACCTCCAAGGCATGGACGGCCTTCTCCACATCACCGACATGTCGTGGGGCCGCATCAACCATCCTTCCGAGCTTCTGCACATCGGCCAATCCGTGGATGTCGTCATCCTCGATGTCGATCGCGAGAAAGAGCGTGTTTCGCTCGGCCTCAAGCAGATGTCCGAAAATCCATGGGAAGACATCGAGCGCAAGTTCCCGATCGGTCAGCGCGTCAAAGGCCGCGTGACCAAGCTCCTTCCCTACGGAGCGTTCGTCGAAATCGAGCGCGGCGTCGAAGGCCTCGTTCACGTTTCCGAACTCTCGTGGGTCAAGCGCATCACCCGTCCGAGCGACGTTCTCGACATCGGTCAAGAGATCGAAGCGGTCGTCCTCGGCATCAGCATCGAAGAGCAGAAAATTTCGCTCGGCGTGCGTCAGTTGGATTCGAATCCATGGGACGAGATCGAGCTTCGCTATCCGGTCGGCGCCACCATCAAGGGCCCGGTCCGCAACCTCACCGCTTACGGCGCATTCGTCGAACTCGAGGAAGGCATCGACGGCATGATCCACGTTTCCGACATGTCGTGGACCCGCAAGATCAACCACCCCTCCGAAGTCCTCAAGAAGAGCGACGAAGTCGAGGCGGTCGTGCTTGCGATCGACAAGGCCAACCAGCGCGTTTCGCTCGGCATCAAGCAAACCGAAGAAGATCCATGGAGCCTCATCGACGAGCGCTTCAAGGTCGGCGACCTCGTCAAGGGCACTGTCGCGAAGATCGCTTCGTTCGGCGCCTTCATCAGCCTTGCCGGTGACATCGATGGTCTCATCCACATCTCGCAACTCAGCGAAGACCATGTGGAGAAGGTCAAGGACATCATCAAGGTCGGCGACGAGATCGAGGCCCGCGTGATCAAGGTCGACAAGGTCGAGCGCCGCGTCGGACTTTCGATCAAGGCCGTTGGCTACTCGGAAGAGCAACTCAAGAAGGAAAGCGCAAGCTTCGAAAGCCTGCGTCCGTCCAGCGAAATGGTCGGCCTCGAGCAAGCGTTCAACCTTGCTTCCGCCGCAGCCTCCGAAGAGTGGAGCCCTGGCCAGCAATAATCAAAGTGACGGCGATCATTGGTCGCCGCTCGCACAACAAAAAAGCCGGACGGGGAAACCTGTCCGGCTTTTTCTTTTGTCGGCCAAATTGCGGATTGCCGCCTTGCGTGCCGCGATGGACTCTTCGCGATGCCTGTAAGAATCCCCGCCTTTTGGGATTTGATCCGCCCGCGTTGGCGAGCGGTTTTGTTCGAGTTGAAAGTGTCCGGCGCGATGCCGGCCAGCGAGCTATCGGCCAACTTGGGTGGCAGCTACATGGCTGCGAGGAAGAGTTGCGAAGATCTGGTGAAGGCCGGCTATCTCAATCGCACTCGGCAGACGGGTAAGATCGTCGGTCGGCCTGAAATCATCTTCAGCCTCAGCGAAAAAGCTTTGCGCTTGTTTCCGCAATGCGGGCCCGGCTTCACGCTTGAGTTGCTCGAGCTGATGAAACGCATGCATGGCGAAAACGCGCCGGAGCGGCTGATTTTTCAGTACTTTCAAGGACTCAAGACGAGATATCAGGCCGCAATGTCGGCGGCGGACACGATGGAGGAAAAAGCCGCCATGTTGATGGAGCTGCGCGAAGCCGATGGCTGCATCTGCCGCATCGATGAGATGTCGCCGAGTTTTGTGAGGATCATCGAATACCACCATCCCATGCAGGTCATCTTTGCCAGCTACCCGCGCGTGGTGCAGATGGAGCAGGGGGCCTTGGCTGAAATCATGGGAGCCAAGTGCGTGCGATCCGAACTGCCGGCGCTCAAGGAAGAACAAGCAAGGGTGGTGCTTGAGTTTGGGGTGAAGGATCCCACATCAACCCCGTTGTTTGGCGCCATCAAGCAAGACTGATTCTTTCGGCGAGATCATTGAAAAACGATGAGGACCAAAGCTCGAGTTCGCGGGGGTCGGAAATGAAGATCCGGACCTCATCGGCAGCTTTTTTGAAATCGATGTCGGCGAATCGAGCCAACAGCAATTCCTTGAGAGATCGCGCGTTGATCGGTTTACCGCTCCAATGCCCTGTCTGGCGCATGCGCGCGTCGAGATGGGCGAGATTCGGTCTGATGTTTCTGCTCACGTACCAGACGAAGTCATAAAAATCGCGACCTTTGATTCGGCTTTTCCATCCTCGGCAGAGCACGGCATGGAGTTTGCCGGCAAAAAGACTTTCAAGGTCATAGAGGGTGACTTGATAAGGGCTGGGTAGGAGTTGGGTACGCACTTCGGTTGTGGCAAATGGTGGTGGCCGCAGGTCCAGCTCCAATTTGATTCTCAAGGACTGGCGTCGCGGGAGCTTGTTGGCGAGATCGGCGGGTGCGCCGATGTGAAGCAGGTTGAGTTGGGTGCCGCCTTTCAGAAATGCGGATTCGATGCCGGTCCTTTCTCCTGCCGATTTTTTTTCGGCCTCAAAAGAAAACCCCCATGATTCAAGTTCAGTGGCTACGGATGGCAGATAGGTTTCAAGCCGGCTCGTGTCATCTGCCGACAGCAGCGTGAAATCGAGATCCTCCGAGAAGCGGCGCAATCCGTGGAAAATTCGCAATGCAGTTCCACCATAGAAGGCGGCCTTTTCAAAAAATCCTCCGCGCCAAAGTCCAAGCAATGCGATTTCCTGAACGACCTCGCGAACGGCATTCTGATAGTCGGTGGGAGTTTGTGGCTGGTAGGCATCCAGCATGTCCTTGAGTGCTGGATTCATGATGTGAAAAGTTGGGTTTTTTCGGCATAAAGCATGAGCCAGCGAACTGCCGGGCGGCCGTAAAATTGCGCGCACTCGTTCAGTTCTTCGCGGTCGAGGCCCGTGCCCACATCCATCCGCATTTCGTTCATCCAGCGTCCGACATTTGCCATTGAACGGAATTCGGACTCGCGTGCGATGCTGTCGGCGAGTGCCTTGGTTGGGCTTGCGATGAGAAATGGAAGCTCCGCGTCGACGATGCGTTGAATGCCGATCGGATAAACGGCCTTTGGAATCTTGAAGTAACGAAACCTTCCATAATCGTTACTGAATGCGACAGTGCGCCTCACCGTGGCGGATAGAATTTCCTTCACTCCCTCAGGAATCATTCCGTGCCATGCCAATGCGGTCTCGTAGCTGATATAGGAGGGGCCATAAATGGATCCCGCTAGACACAGGGGGTCGAGATCGTGTCGGCCTGCGTAGAGCCCACGGCGTAACGAAATCAGCTCGCCGGATTCCAACATGCGGGCGATCTTGCCCCTTGGGTCCGCCAAGTCACTTAGTGACTGACGCATCCGGAGGGTGTCCAGGATCGGCTCGTTGATGGTAATTTGATGCATTATTCGAACAAGATAGTTGTAATATATGCAACTTTCTTGTACGAATCAACCATTATTTTCCTCTCATGCGCATTGGGATTTCCATCAAATAAGTAGAAATATTTGCATACATAGCCTCGAAAATTCCCGTGCTGTGATGTCAGGCAAGGCTATTTCGGTCGAGGGCCTAGCGAATGGCCAGATGCAGCATAGACGGACGGATGGATTTTTTGGCGTCGATTGGCGACAGGTCCGGTCGATGTCATTATGGCGTGTCGATGCGAACAGGTCAGCGCGTCGTACTCACTTCCTCAAGTCATCCTCCCTTCGACGCAATGCCTGCCTTTCGGTGTTGAGTCGGCGTCGAAATTCGGGGAGAACTCTTGCGGATGAAAATTCTCGTTGTTGGCAAGGGTGGGCGTGAGCACGCTTTGGTGAGGGCGTTGTCGGAATCACCGGTCAAACCCGAGCTTTATTGTTTTCCCGGCAGTGATGCGATTGCGACATTGGCGAAGCCGGTATCGGCCGACGGGCTTGAATCGTTGATCGCGTGGATGAAATCGAATGGCATCGATCTTTGCGTGGCGGGTGAGGAAAGTTATCTCGTGAAAGGCGAGGGGCTTGCCAACCTTTGCGCGAAGGAGGGCATTGCGTGTTGGGGGCCGCCGAAAGAGTCGGCGCAACTCGAGGCCAGCAAGGAATTTGCGAAAGAGTTTCTCGTGCGAAACAAGATCCCGACCGCTCGCGCGACGGCGACCGCGACGCTCGATGAAGCGGTGGCTGCCATCGCGGGGGAATACCCGACCGTGCTCAAGTTCGATGGCTTGGCTGCGGGCAAAGGCGTGGCGGTTTGCGCGAGCGAAAAAGAGGCGATGGACTTCCTCGATGAGGTCTTCACGCAGCAACGTTTTGGTCCGGGACGCGTCTTGGTCGAGCAATGCCTCACGGGTCCCGAGGTCTCGGTGTTTGCGGCGATCGTCGATGACCAGTATCTGATTTTCACTCCTGCCCGTGATTACAAGCGCGCGCAGGATGGCGACATGGGACCCAACACCGGTGGCATGGGCGCGGTGGCGAGCCGTCAGTTGGTGTCGCCCGAGTTGATGCAAACGATCGAGCGCGAAATCGTGCGGCCGACGGTTGAGGGTCTTCGCCGCGAGGGTTTGCCGTATCGCGGATTTCTTTACTTCGGCCTCATGCTCACGCCGAGCGGTCCGCAGGTGATCGAATACAATTGCCGTTTCGGCGACCCTGAGTGCCAAGCGGTGATGCCGCTGGTGAAAGGGGATCTTGCCGGATTTTGTCATGCCGGTGCCATGGGCGAACTGCGCGGCGACCTTTTGTCCTTCGACGAAGGCTGGAGCGTGTGTGTCGTGCTGGCCTCGGCGGGCTACCCCGAAACTTCGCGTTCGGGCGATCGCATTTCCGGACTCGATGTTGCCGAAGGCTGCCGGGTGTATCATGCCGGCACACGCCTCAATGCCGAGGGTCAGTGGGAAACCGCTGGCGGACGCGTCCTTGCCGTGGTCTGCGGGGCAGAAACCCGTGAAAAAGCGGTGAAAGCCGCGCATCTGGCCGCCGACGGAATCCGATTCGATGGCTTGCAACGCCGCCGTGATGTCGGCATCCTCCATTTCGGTAGCGAAAACTCATGAGCGAGCAAATCCTCAGCGCCAACGAAATTGAAGCCGCCATCGGCCGCCTCGCCGCGTCGATCCGTGACAAGACTGCTGGCCGGCCGATCGCGTTGGTCGGCATCCGCAGCCGTGGCGACGAAGTGGCCAAGCGCCTGATCGATCTGCTGGCTGAAGACGATCGTGAGATTGCCTTCGGCGTGCTCGACATTTCCCTCTACCGCGATGACTTCGAGCACCTGCGCGAAAATCCCGCACTGCAGCAGAGCGATATCCCGTTTTCCGTCGAAGACGCGCACATCATCCTTGTCGATGATGTCCTTTTCACCGGTCGCACGATCCGCGCCGCGCTCGATGCGCTTTCGGATTATGGTCGTCCCGCTCGCATCGAGTTGGCCGTGTTGGTCGATCGAGGTCACCGCGAAATGCCGATTTCCGCCGATTATGTTGGCATCGCCCTCGACACCCACCGTCTCGACCATGTAAAGGTTTCCCTCGAAGAGACCGATGGTCTCGATCAGGTCCGGGTCATTCAAAAGGATTCGCCATGAGCCTCTTGCCACAGCGCAAAAAGTCCGCCGAGGAGATTGCAGAACTCCGCGGCAACCTCGGCATTCCAGGCCAAAGCCCCGCCGATGATACTGCGGCCTTCGCCGATGTGCCGCCCTTGCCAAAGATCGATGCTGATGCCTTCGATTTGAAAAAGGTCGAGTTGCCCGTGGAGGATTTCTCATTCGTGCCGACCCTTGCGGTTGATCCATCGATTGAAAATGAGCCTGCTGTCGAAGCAGTGCCCGCGCCACCGATCGAACCTGTGGCCGCCAAGCTCGTCGTGGAGCAGCCCAAGGTTGAGTCAGAGTCCGAGCCTGCCACGGATACCACGCCGCTGAGTGCCGAGTCGGATGGGAAAATCCCCAACCGCAAGCGCAGCACGGGTGAAATTGAGAGACTGCGTCGCCAGATTGCCTTCGCGCAGGTCGAGCAAGTCTACGATCCGCGCCTGCGAAAAGCCCACCCATTGCTCGTGGCGCTGGGTTACATTTCGGTATTGATCGGCGCCTCGATCGGGTATTTTTACGCTCAGCCAATCCCTGTAACGGCGCCATTTGTTGGCATTTCGATGCTCGTCGCGCTGTACGTGTTGATCCGCAAACCGATTTCGCGCCACCACGCGGGATTCATTTTTGCGATTTGTTTTCTCGCAATCGCCTTTGGAATCCTTCACTACTTTCCCCAGCTCCAGCATGCCGCGTAAGGACCTGCTCGATATATCATCACTCAGTCGCGAAGAAATCGACCATCTTCTTGACCAGTCTGTACCGTTCAAAGAGCTCTTCACCAGATCGGTCAAAAAAGTCCCGGCGCTCAAAGGCAAGTCGGTCCTGATGCTCTTCTACGAGCCCAGCACGCGCACTCACTCTTCATTCGAAGTCGCGGCCAAACGCCTCTCGGCCGATGTCACCAACTTCGATGTCGGACACTCATCGATCACCAAAGGCGAGTCGGTGCGCGAAACGGTGGAAACGCTCCAAGCGATGCGCACGGATTTCATCATCGTGCGTCACGCTCGCTCCGGACTGCCGGGCATGATCGCCAAACAGACTCGCGCTTCGGTAATCAATGCCGGCGACGGCGCTCACGCACATCCGACGCAGGCTTTGCTCGACGCGTTCACCATCAAGGAAAAGTTTCCCGATCCGGTCGGCAAAAAAGTTCTCATCATCGGCGACATCCTGCACTCGCGGGTTGCGCGATCGACGAGCACGATCCTCAAGAAGATCGGCGTCGATGTCGCCTACCTCGGCCCCGGTTCGCTGGTGCCGCAGAGTGGACCGGAGAACATTCGCCGCTTCACGAGTTATCAAGAGGCGATGGCTTGGTCGCCGGATGTGGTCTACCTGCTGCGGGTGCAAATGGAGCGCCAAGAGGCTCAGTTTTTCCCGAGCCTGCGCGAATACCACCGCCTCTACGGCATCACCGACGCGCGGCTTGCAGAGATCCGCCAACGCGGGCTCTACCTCATGCATCCCGGCCCGGTGAACCGTGGCGTGGAGCTTTGCGACGCGGTGATGGACTACGAACGCAGCCTCATCAACGACCAGGTCGAAAACGGCATTGCGGTCCGCATGGCAGTTCTCTACTGGCTCAAGCCCGATGCCGAATCCGATTCATGATCAACGCGGCATCCACATCGATCAACAAACCATGAAGCTCCTCATCCAAAACGCCCGCATCGCCACGGAAGAAAGTCCGAACTTGGCGCACGGCGATGTGTTGATCGAGGACGGTGTGATTCGCAAAATCGGGAAGGGGATCAAGGCGCCCGACGGCTGCCGCGTGATCGATGCCAAGGAGCGGATTTTGATGCCTGGAATGTTTGATGCGCATGTGCACTTTCGCGAACCGGGATTTGAGGCAAAGGAAAACATCGCGACAGGATCCGAGGCAGCGATCAATGGTGGCATCACCGGTGTGGTGATGATGCCCAACACCGTGCCGGCGATCGACTCGGCAACGGTGGTTGGTCAGGTCTTGGCGATTGCGGCGAAGCGTTCGCGAATCCCGGTTTACACTTCCGGCTGTGTCACCAAGGGCCGCAAGGGCAAGGAACTGGCGGGCATCGACGGCATGCGTGCGCTGGGTGTGCGGATGCTCACTGACGATGGCGACACGACGGCCGATGCCGCGGTGCTTTTCCGCGCGATGCAGTATGCGGGGGAAATGGGCATGTTTTTCGCGAGCCACTGCGAAGTGCCCGAGCTTGCAGGTCCACGCGCGCTCAACGAAGGCGCGATGAGCTACCGCCTTGGCATTCAGGGATCGCCCGCTTGTGCCGAAGAAATCATCATCGATCGTGACATCCGCCTCGCGCATGCGACTGGCGCGCACATTCACATCCAGCATGTTTCGAGCAAGATCGGCATGGAAACGATCCGCTGGTGGAAGCAGCGCGGCGATGTGAAGGTCACCGCCGAAGTTGCACCACATCATTTGATCTTCTGCGAAGACGACATCGGCGACTACGACACCCATTACAAGATGAACCCGCCGCTGCGGACTAAGGCGGACAACGCGGCATTGCTCGAGGGACTCATTGACGGAACTTTCGACCTCATCGCCACCGATCACGCGCCGCACACGCCATTCGAAAAGTCGCTGGATTTTGTCAGCGCACCGAACGGCATCACTGGCCTCGATACGGCGCTCGTTTCTCTCTACCATCACTTTGTCTCTACGGGCAAATTTGGCTGGGACCTGGTGGTGAAGCGTTTTGCCGCCGAGCCACGCCGCTTGCTGGGTCTGTCGGTCCCCGCGATCAAGGAAGGCTCCGCCGCCGATCTGCTGCTCTTCGACACCGAAGGCGAGACGAGCTTCACCCGCGAGTTCATGAAGTCGAAATCACAGAACACGCCATTCCTCGACAAGACGCTCAAGGGCTCGGTGGATCTGGTGGTGCTGGGCGAGAATGTCCTACTCGACCGAGTTTGAGCGCCTAACAGGAGTGAAATTTCACGCACGGGCGGCATTGCCATGCGACGGGTTTCGCCTATGATCCGCCGCGACATGAGCAACCTTGATGCGACTCTCACCGCTGCTGTGGCCGAAGGCAAATTGCTGGCATCCGCAAAAACCAACATCGACGCCCTCGTCCAAGGATCATCCTCCGATCTGGCCGCGCGCGTGATCGGCGAGCTGGCGGCCGACGGTCAATGGGGTGAGCTCAATGACCGCTTTTACAAAACCCTCGCCTTCGGTACCGGCGGATTGCGCGGACGCACGATCGGTCGCGTGATCGCAAAATCCGAGCAAGGGAAGGGTGGACCCAATGATCGACCCGAGCATCCGTGTGTCGGCACTGCGACGATGAATTTCTACAATGTCGGCCGCGCGGTGCGCGGTCTCGTGGCCTACGCAAAAAGATCCGCGCCAAGCGATCGCAAGCCGTCGCTGGTGTTTGCTCACGACACGCGTCATTTCTCGCGCGATTTTGCCGAGTTCTGCGCGAAAGTCGCATCCGAGCACGGATGTGACGCTTACCTTTTTGAAGGTCCACGCTCGACGCCGCAACTTTCCTTCACCGTGCGCGAGCTTCGCGCCGATGCGGGCGTGGTCCTCACCGCGAGTCACAACCCGCCGCACGACAATGGCTTCAAAGCCTACTTCAACGACGGCGCGCAAATCGTCGAGCCTCACGCCTCGGCGATCATCGCGGAGGTCAATGCCATCACTAGCGAGCGCTACGACGCAGTGCCCGAAAACGAACGCGGCAAGATCATCGTGCTCGGTGTCGAAATGGACGCCTGCTATGTCGAACGACTCAAATCCCTGCTTTTGAAGCCCTCACTGCTGCAAGGGGTTTCGACCAAGGTGGTTTTCACCAACCTCCATGGCACCGGTGGTCACATCAATGTGCCGATGCTGCGCGGCCTCGGCTTCGAGGTGCTCACCGTGCCCGAACAGGATGTGCAGGATGGTCGTTTCCCCACCGTCGAATCACCAAATCCCGAGAACGCACCGGCACTCAAGATGGGCGTCGATCTTGCGATCGCATCGGGCGCGGAAATCGTCATCGGCACCGATCCCGACGCCGACCGCATGGGCGTGGTGGTCCGCAATGCGAAAGGGGAAATGCAATTGCTTACCGGCAACCAGATCGGATCGCTGATGGCATGGTATCGCCTTAAGACCTGCTTCGAACTTGGTTGGCTCACGCAGTCAAATCGCAGCCGTGCGGTGTTGATCAAAACTTTTGTTACCACCGAACTTCAACGCGCGATCGCCGATGGTTTTGGCGTGGGCATCGTCGACACGCTCACCGGCTTCAAGTACATCTCGTCGAAACTCCGCAAATACGAAGACGCGATCCCAGCCGACAAGAAGGGTGATTACCGCTCGCTCAGCGAAGAACAAACACGCCTGCTGCGACTCGAGTATTCGCGTTTCTTTGTGTTCGGCGGTGAGGAAAGTTACGGCTACCTCGGCTCGGATTCGGTGCGCGACAAGGATGCGAATGGCGCGACGCTGATGTTTGCCGAGGTTGCCGCCTACGCGAAATCACTTGGTCGCACGATACCCGATTTGCTCGACGACATTTACCGCGATTACGGCTATCACCTCGAGGCTGGCAAGTCGGTGGTGATGGAAGGTGCGGATGGTGCTGCAAAAATCCAGGCGCTCGCCGATTCCTACGCGAACAACCCGCCAGACATCGTCGATGGCTCAAAGGTACTGCGTACGCGCGATTTCTCGCGTCAGGATCTCTATGACCAAGAAGGGGATATCATTCCCAAAGAGAAGATGCTTTTCATCGACCTCGAGGATGGCCGCTCCTTCGCTGTCCGTCCTTCAGGCACCGAGCCGAAGATCAAATTCTACCTGTTTGGCAAAGCCTCACCGAGTCCCGACCTTGAGTCGTCGAGGGCCAAGGTCGCCGCGGGCCTTGATACGCTCTGGGCATGGATCGAGGCCGATGCGGCGAAACGCTGATTCTGCAGCCGCGGCTGCCGCCAGAGGGCTTGCCAGTCAGGCCATTCGCGTTTATCGCTATGGCGCCCGTGAAAGTCGGAATCATTGCCAACCCCCACAAGCATGGCTCATTGCCCGCTCTTGTGGATCTGCGCCGTGCCCTCGAAGCGCATGGCATCGGTGTTTGCCTTGAAGAATCGACCGCCGCCCTCGCGGGCGAACCGAATGGCATTCCAGGCGACACATTTTCGCGCGAGGTCGACCTTGCGGTGGTGATCGGCGGCGATGGCACGATGCTTCACGCGGTGTCCTTGCTCGGGGAGTTTGAAAAACCCGTCGCCGGCATTCATGTCGGCACGCTCGGGTTTCTCACCAGTTGTCGTCACGATGAAATCAATGCGTTTGTCGATGCCGTCGCGGCCGGTCGTTTCACGACAAGCACGCGCACGCTGTTGGAAGCAACCTGGCATCGGCCCGGCATGGAGGCTCAAACATTCATCGCGCTCAACGAAGTGACGCTGGCTCGCGGCGACACGGGCAGGCTGGTTTCGCTTCGCGCGAGGGTGAATGGCGAGACGCTCAATGATTATCGCGCCGATGGGTTGATCATTGCGACGCCCACCGGCTCGACCGCGTATTCATTGTCTGCCGGAGGTCCACTCATTGCGCCCGAGGCCGCTGTGTTTTTGATCACACCGATCTGCCCGCACAGCCTTAGCCAGCGTGCCTTGGTGATCTGCGATGGCAGTACAGTCGAACTGTCTTCGGAAGACGACGACTCTGGCCCCATGCTTTTCACGGTCGACGGACGCGACAGCGTGCATGTGCAATGCGGAGACCTCATCGAGGTCCGCAAGGCATCCCGCTCATTTCATTTGCTGCGACTCGAAGGATGGTCGTTTTACGAAGCTCTGCGCCAAAAGCTCGGCTGGCAGGGGATGTGAGAGGTGAAAAGGTAAAAGCTGAAAAGCTTAAATGCTGAAAAAATCTATCGCGGTAGGGCGTCGCGGCCTCGCGGCGCCGACTCTCGAAGAAGGATTCACGGCGAGGTCGAAGAGAAGATTGCGGATCATGGATCGTGAATTAAGTAGCGTATTCTTCATCGTGGCTGGGACATCCTGTCCCAGTCCGTCCATGGAGCGTCCCGCTCCATGTTCTGAAGCGCCAATCAAGCAGTCACTTCTTCCCATGCTCATCCAGCGTTCGCTGGATACGTCCAATCAACCTCTCCCGCAACGGTTGCGCCTCCGTCGCAAGTTCACGCTGTTCGTTCTCATACCCCTTGCGGCCCTCGGGCGTCTCGATGCAAACGGCGTCGCGTCCCCACGCGGTGAGATCGTAAGGACTGGCTCGCATGTCGAGATCGCGAATGCGCACCGCGAGCTCGAAGCACTCGATCAACAAGTCCGACCCGCACCACGGCATCGCTTTGGCCGCCCATTTGTAGAGATCCATGTTGGCATGCAAACAGCCGGGTTGTTCGTGCTCGTGACGCGTCGCAAGATCTGGCTGCAAACGATTGAAGGGCCTAGCCTCATCGGCGAAAAAACGAAAGGCATCGTGGTGCGAGCAACAGATCGGACGACTCGAAACAAGCGCATCAATTTCCTGCTGGGGGAGTCGCAAGGGTAGGATTTTTTCATGCCGCACACTACGGCCCCCATAAACCATCGCCCACTCGTGCAGGCCATGGCAGGCAAAGTTCGGGGCCCGATCACGCGTCGCTTCGAGCAGGCTGACGATCCATTCAAGTCGCTGTTTTTCCTTCTCCGGCATCAGCGCCGGATCGGCAAACAGAGCGCCATTTTCCTCTCGATAGCCGCGATTAGAAAGATGACGCAATGCGGGGTCCTGCGCCGCTTCGGTCGACCATTCGATGCCTGTGCCGATGCCCGGATGCCATTGCTCGAGGAAAGCGAAGGGGTAGGGGTAGTAATCGAAAAGGAAATCGGCGATCGGATGCGGCAAGCCCCGATCGCGTCGCTCTCTCGCCGGCCCGGTGTGAACTTTGGCCCGCTCAAAATGCGCCAATGCGATCGCCCGCCACTCGGCGTCGGCAAGGGTCATCAGATCATGGCAAGCACTCGTCACGGGTTGATCTTTTGCAAATCGCTTGGCTGATGAAAGTCCGCTTTTTTGAGCAAAAAGCTCTGAAAAGTCTGGTCGGCCAATTTCCAAAGTTTTCCCTTGCGCGAAGACCCGCCCAAGCCTAAGAATCCCTCCCCGCGCCGCAAGGCGCATGGTTCCAATCGCGGGATGGAGCAGCCAGGTAGCTCGTCAGGCTCATAACCTGAAGGTCGTAGGTTCAAATCCTACTCCCGCAACCAATGAAGGCCGTTGAATTCGAAAAGGATTCAGCGGCCTTCGCCTTTTTTGTGGGCTCATAATCCCGCAGAGCGGGATCGTAAGTTTAAGAACTACGG
>Ga0208090_1000033_pt1 | contig 35294 bp, 27 predicted proteins | sample LakMenEpi20Jul12_FD_150718 | JGI IMG/M metagenome (GOLD analysis project Ga0208090, IMG submission 150718) | Freshwater microbial communities from Lake Mendota, WI - 20JUL2012 deep hole epilimnion (SPAdes) | ecosystem: Environmental > Aquatic > Freshwater > Lake > Epilimnion/Euphotic zone ...
GGGTTCGATCGGGTCGGGGGTTTTTGGAATTCTGGCGACTTTGTTTTTCGTGATGGTGGCTTTCATGATGAGCGACGCGCTGGAGGAGGCGTGGGGGGTGTTTCGCACGACCTTGTTTCATGTGACCGGGTTTGTGGGGCTGATCACCGCCAATTTTTTATTCCCCTCCTTGATGCCGGAGTCGGGCACGCTGATCTATGGTGCTGCGTTTTTTGCGTTTGCGACGCTGTTTCCGAAGGTCGAGTTTTTGCTATTTTTCATCCTGCCGGTGCAGGTTCGTTTTTTGGCTTGGCTGAATGTTGGGGTTTGGGTCTTGGCGGTGATGCGCGATTGGCGGATGCTTCCATTTCTCCTGCTTGGTTATTCCGGATATCTGCTTTTTGCGGGGATTCCCGCGCTCAGGGGAAAGCTGCGGAGCGGAGTCGCCGGGCCGTTTCAAGGCGTGCTGAAGCGGCAAAAAATGGCCAATCAAACGGCATTTCACGCCTGCGCGCATTGTCAGCGCAACGACATCAGCGACCCCACGCTTGAGTTTCGTGTTGGCACCGACGGTCGTGAATACTGCACCGAGCACCTGCCGAAGTGAGGGGGTAGGCGAGCGGTTGGGGTTGCATTCGAAAAATTTGCAACCCATATTGATGGCACCTTGACATTGCCGTCACAAAACTCAGCCGATTCTTCGATCCTTATCCGCTGCCCTTCCTGCGGTCAGCGCTTCAGGGTGGCTGAGGACCTGGTCGGGCGTCCGGTCGAGTGTGGCGCTTGTGAGAACCGCTTTCGGATCACCGAGAATGTGATCATCCGCGGGCGCAAGGTTTATCCCGGCGAAAGAAATGACCGGCGGCTGGATTTTTTCCAGCGGGTTCCGATCGCCAACGCCCCAAGCACAGACGACTTCGTTCATCGTTATGATGACAACATGACTGATCCCTCGTTGTTTGAGCCATCGACTCCGCAGCGGATCATCGCGGGGGTGATGGGTGTGAGCGTGATGCTACTCATCGGCATGTTTTTGATTTTCGGAGCATCGCGCGGCGGTGTGCTTGACGGAATGGTGACGCCAAACCGGATGGTGATGGCTGGTTTTGCCGGTGTGCTTGGCACGGCGCTGTTGCTGTATGCCAACCCCAAGGTGCGCAAAAAAGTTTTGAGAATTGGCATACTTTGCACGGTGCTGCTCGTTTCATTGCCCCTATTCTTGAGGGAGGGCTCGACGCCGCTGGGCGAGGGGGCCGCAGTAAAGAAGATCGAGACTCCAAAGAAAATCGAGGAGGCACCGGAACTGATCGAGCTGAGAAGCCGTATTGGCACGCAGCCGTTGGAGGAGGAAATCAACAGGCTTAAGGCCGAGGGCTCAACGCGAAATGCGGTGGGGCTCTGGCTCAGAGATTTGCGCGAGCAGAACCGCTTTCTCATTCGGGATTACGTGCTGCGCGTCACCGGCGCTGATCCGCAGTCGCACTACTACCCACGTGGTGGCGGTGATTTCCTGATGGTCGTCACGGGCATTACTACATCGATGGATGAGCTGGTTGAATTGTGCAAACCGCTCGGACAAATGGTGAAAGTTTACTCGGCCTTGCCTGTTGTGGAGATCAAGGTGCGCAATGAAAATTTCGTCCAAAACTCGATCGAGAAGCTCAACAACAAGGCGGATCCGGATTACTACGCGCTTAACCTTGTTGAGTTGAATTCGATCGACCTTGATCGAATCGAGAAGGCGGTAAAGCGTCTGATGGAATCCTCGCCGAAGATCCTGCGCACTGATATCACCCGAAGGCTCATTGAGTTGTTGGTAGTGGATGAGGTGGATTTCAAGGGTGAGATTTGCTCCGCGCTGGCGGTTTGGTCACAGTCGCCCGGGCCTGCGGGCACGATCGCTTTGAATGAGGCTGAAAAGCTCGTAGCCAAGGATATTGAGGTGCCGAATGAAATGATCGCGCTGGCTGTCAAGGAAGGCATTGCGAATGTGACCGGGGTTTTGGACAAGTTATGGCAGAAAAACCCGACCAATTGGGAGTCGCTTTACGCCGATGTCGGCCCGAGCGCCGAGCCGGCTTTGTTGGTGCATGTGGGGATCAACGATGATGGCCTTCGTCGTTCTTTGGTGCGCATTCTCGGCAAGGTTGGCGGAAGTGACAGCCAGCAGGCGCTCGAGTCGATGAGGGTCACGGCGACCGAGCCCGAGCTCAAGATCCTGATCAATAATTCGCTGGCGGCGATTCGTGCGCGGACTTCGCAGTGAGCTGGCATGCGTCGTTGTAGCGCATCCGTTCTTGCGATTGGTGCGATCACCGTTAGGATCCTGACTTGTCATTTATGTTCAGCGCCAAGCAGCTATCCACCGAACAAGTCGCGTCGCTTCACCAATGGGCCGCGGAGGGGGCGACGATGTACGACCTCCAGCGCCGCGTGAAGGAGGAATTCGACATTTCGCTCACTTACATGGACACAAGGTTTTTGGTGCTGGATCTTGGCATCAACCTTGTTGAGGCGGTGGTCGAGGAACCGAAGATTGAGGAAAAACCCGCGCCGAAGCCGACCGGCATGGTGAGTGTGACGATGGACACGCTCGCGCTGCCCGGGGCCTTGGTCAGCGGCAAGGTCGAGTTCTCTGATGGTGAGACGGCGATCTGGATGCTCGACCAATCGGGCCGCCCCGGGCTTGATCCCGATACGGCGGGCTACCGTCCGTCGCAGCCAGACGTCATGGAGTTTCAAAAGCAACTCCGCACGCTGCTCGAGAGCAGCGGCAAGTATTGATTTTTTTAGCGTTTCCAAAAAACCCACAGACGCACGGCCCCGATCGCGGCGTTGTTTCATGAACATGCATCTTGAGCGAATGATGGTTCTGCCTGGTCTGCTCATGGCGGCCATGTCCGTGTCGATGCTTGCAGGTTGCAAGCCCGAGAAGCGCGAGGTGGAGGTAGAAAAAGGCGATGTCCTTGATGAGGCGGCGATTCGCGAGAGTGCCGAGTTGCCCTTCCGGCAAAGCTTGGCCGAAGCGCGCCTTGCATTGGCGACGAGGGAGCTCGATGCGGGTTTTACGGATCATGCCTTGCTGCACGCGGTTTCGTCGCTGGAGGCGGATGCCGGATCGGCAAAAGCGCGCGCGCAGGTGGCGGCGGTTTTGATTGAGCGAGCATGGGCGATGCCTGAACATCGAATTCATGTCGGGCGTAAGGTGGATCATTTGGTCTTTCGCGATCCCGATTCCCTGTGGGTGGCTACATCGAACGAGTGGAACACGGTCTCGAGGTGGAATTCCGAAACGCTCACGGCCGAAGCGGTGCTTTTTCCGCTGAAAGGTGGCGCTGTGCGCGGCATGGTGCTCGATCCGAGTGGACAGTGGATGGTGGTCGAGCGGCAAGGACGCGCATTGTTGTGCGACGCGCGATCGCTGGAGCCGGTTTGTGACATCGGTGCGCTTCCCGCAAGCATGACTCCGTCGTCGGCCATTGCCTTTTCGTCGGACGGATTGTTATTGGCGCATCCGGCGCTTGATGAAGCTGATCCTCGAAAGCTGGTTTGGCATTTGCGTGATGCAAAATCCGGCGAGATCTTACGCCGCGAAGAAGTGGTGGACGAAGCTGGGCGGCGGCCCTTGCTTGTGCGGCTTGATCGCAAGAATTGCAGTGTTGCGTATTCCGATGGTTCGCATTGGGTGATGCCGGTTGTTCCGCTTGAGCCGTGCTTTTGGGAAGATGCGAAGGAACCATTGGAGCCGAAGCATGCGAGTTTGCTGGCCGATCCCGATGCGCCGCGCGTGAAAGGTGATGGCATGTGCTTGGAAAGCACGCATGTGGCGCCGATACGAAGTGAGGTGCGCATCAGCGCGGCGCAACAATCGGGCAAGCACATGATCGTGGCCAATGAACATGGGGACATTGATTTTTTTCGCCTCATGATATTTTCGTCAAAAACTCATGAGAGGGTGGCTGATGTGCGTGTGTTGGATCTGGCAGCACTTGCTTCATTGAAAAAAATTGCTCTGGCCCTGACCGGATTGGAGCTTGATCCGCAGTCAGGCGAGACGGTGAGGCATGATGCCGCGCAACGGATTGCGGTGGCGCGTGATTGTGATTTCGATCTGCTTGCTGCCGTTTTCCCGGAGGTGGATTTTGCGGAATTTCGTGATGTGCTGGAGGGTTTGGAATTTCGTCGCAGCGACGAGCTTTCGGTGGCGATGTTGGATTTGCGGCTTGCCGAGGCGGATCCGGAGGCCGCAGGCGATGGGGCGGAAATTGCCGAGTTGTTTGCGTCGGGTGATGTGCCGAAAATTGTTGCGTCGATTGAGGGGGTTGGCCCTAACGGTGCGGCAGCGGCGAAACATTTGCAGTTTGCGCTGGCGTCGACGGACGTCTCGCTCATCGAGGCTTGCTTGCGGCACTTTTCTGACATGCCGCCGATCTTGCAGAAGATTGCGAGTTCTAGGTTGGCATGGCTTCAACAGCGTAAGGCCGATGCAATCACCTCGTGGCCTGAGCCGTTTCCCGATTACAAATCAATCCGCCTTGCCGAAGACTGGCATGGCTGGGAACAAGCGGACTTTTCTGAAGCATTTCACGCCATGCGCGTGTGCGTGACCAATCAAATTGACTCACTGAAATTGCCGCCCGAGCCATCCGCCGAGCAGTTGCAGGAATTGGCTGAGCGCTTTGAAGATCCGGAAACCATGCGCGCTGTGGGTCGCACGCGTTATGCCAAAGCCTGCATCGATGCCGCGTTTGGATTTTGTAAATTCAAGGACCATGCGCAGACCGCTCTCACGCTTGCCACGCGGGCACGAAATTTTGGTCATCCACCCGAGTCGTGCCTTCGTGCCGAGGCGATGGCCTACACGGCACTCGGCGATTATCATAAGGCGCACGATCGCTGGCTGTTACTGATCACCGAATTTCCTGTCGCGACCCATGTGTCCGGCGACTATGCCGAGGCTGCCTACACTGCGTTTGAAAATGCTGATGCGCGGCAGGCGATGGAGATTCTGGTCACAGGCATGCATCGTTTTCCGAATGATGCGGATTTCGCGTTGCGTGCCGGGTGGATCGCCTTACTGACGGACCATGGAGAGCGGGCATATCGTTTTCTGTTGGCGGGCCAGCAGATCGGATATCCTGCAGAGAAGTTCGAAAATGCCACGGCCATGCTTGCGGTTGCGGCGCTGCAATGCGGCGCGAAGGAAGATGCCTCGGCTTATTATGCAAATCTCGTCGAATCCGATCCCGCATGGAAGGATGCCAAGGCCGTTGAGGCGCTTGAATGGCCTGCGGAATTGAAGTCGGCACTCGAGTCGGTTCGCTCGTCGACGACATTGATCGCCCCTACGCGTTAGCGTAAGATCGCGTCAATCGTCGCTGAATTTTTGCATTTCGCAAATTCACTGCTACCATGTCGGCGCGTGAACTACTCCCCCCGGTCACGTTGCATCGCATTCCTTGGTGACTATGTGCCTCGAATGTGCGGAATCGCAACATTTACTCATCATCTCTGCGAGGCGGTCGCCTCCCAATCATCATCGCCGGATTGTTCGGTGGTGGCGGTGAATGATCATCAAAACGCTTATCGCTATCCGTCACGAGTGCGAATTGAGATCGATCAGCATGATCCGGAATCCTATGTGGCCGCAGCGCGGCGCCTGAATGAGCAAGGTGCCGACATTTTGTGCGTGCAGCATGAGTTTGGCATTTATGGAGGGCCGGCCGGATCCCATCTGCTGGAATTTCTCGATGCGGTGGAGATGCCGGTAGTAACGACTCTTCACACGGTATTGCAACAGCCTGACGCGTACCAGCGGCGTGTGATGGATGCGATCATTGAGCGAAGCTCGCGGCTTGTCGTGATGGCGGACAAGGCGGCTGAGATTTTATCCGTCAATCACGGTGTGAAGGATGGTATGATTGACATCGTCCCGCACGGCATTCCTGATGTGCCATTTGGGACGAGCGATCCGTTTAAGGATGAGCTCGGATTGCAAGGGCGTTCGGTGCTTTTGACCTATGGATTGCTCGGCCCGGGAAAAGGCATTGAGCACGCGATCCGCGCCATGCCCGAAATTATCCGCAGGCACCCCGAGGTGCTTTACATCATTCTCGGTGCAACGCATCCGAACCTGATCGAGAGCGAAGGAGAAGCATATCGCGATAGTCTTGAGGACTTGGCGTACGGACTTGGGGTGACCGACCATTTGGCATTTGAAAATCGATTTGTATCGGCGGATGAGTTGGCGCGTTTCATCGGCGCCACCGATGTGTATCTGACGCCGTATCTCAATGAAACGCAGGTTACTTCGGGCACCTTGGCGCATGTGTTTGGGGCAGGTCGGGCGATTGTTTCGACACCGTACTGGCATGCCCGTGAGTTGTTGAGTGATGAGCTCGGTGTGTTGGTGCCGTTTCGGAATTCAATCGCGATCGCCGATGGGGTGTGCGGTTTGCTGGATGAACCCGAGCGGGCCGATCTGATGCGAAAAAGTGCCTATGATCAAAGCCGTTCAAGCGTGTGGTCCGAAGTGGCGGGGCAGTACATGGAAATCTTTGATGAAGTCGCAGAGCAAAAGCTGGCGGAGGTGACCGGCCATGCCGACATCGTAAAATTCGGAACGGTGACGGAAAATTTTCCCGGCCTGAAGCTCGATCATTTGAAGAGAATGACCGATGACACGGGGATTTTGCAGCATGCGATCTACAATGTGCCGAATTACCGCGAGGGATATTGCATCGATGACAACGCGCGGGCCTTCATCCTTTGCAATAGGATCGAGGCGTATTTTCCAAACATGCGGCTTGCTGAGATCGATATGCTTGCGACGCGGTATTTGGCGTTTATCGCGGCGGCCTTTGACGAAAGCACCGGCCGCTTTCGCAATTTCATGAATCACGAGCGACGCTGGCTCGAACCGTTTGGCAGCGAGGACAGCCACGGACGCGCGGTCTGGGCAGTCGGCATGGGCGCCTCGCAATCCGCCGACAGTGGCCGCCGCAAACTATCGGCGCAGTTGTTTGAAAACTCGATTTCTGCGGTCACCCGATTCAGCTCACCACGGGCGTGGGCATTCGCATTGTTGGGAATCCACGAATACGAACTTGCAAGAAACCGTGCTCCCAAATCCCGGACGATCCGTGAACTGCTCAACGAAAAATTGCTCGGCCTATGGCGCAATTGTTCCGCGCCCGATTGGCCTTGGTTTGAGTCGAGTGTGACTTATGAAAACGCGCGCATTTGCCAAGCCTTGATCGTGACCGGTCCGGCGATTGGCGATTCGCGGTCCTTGGATATCGGGCTTTCGAGTTTGGCGTGGTTGTGTGAGCAGCATCGAATGAACGAAGGGTATTTCCAACCGACCGGCACCAACGGGTTTCACCACCGCGATGGAGGACGAGCGGTTTTCGATCAACAACCGGTTGAGGCGCAAGCAATGGTTTCCGCCTGTATTGAGGCGTTTCGCGCGAGTGGTGAAAGGACCTGGCTGGACGAGGCGGGTCATGCTTTCGATTGGTTTCTTGGAGCCAACGCGCTTGGAATCCCATTGCATGATGCCACATCCGGCGGTTGTTGCGACGGGCTTCACTCCGACCGCATCAACGAAAACCAGGGCGCTGAGTCGACCCTCGCATTCCTGATCGCCGCCACGGAGATGGCGGCGGCGAATCGACCGCTATCCCACATTCACGCATCCTAATGAAGCCCCTTATCCTGTGTCGTCATGACATCATTTTGCACCCCGAGAGCTCGCGGGTAATCATCCGTCCGTTCATTCCGCTCGAGAAAACGCGTATCACCACCATCATTGGCCGTGCCTTGTTGCTGAGCGAGAAGGAGGTGGAGGACACGTTGAAAATGATCCGCGAGGAATTTCATGCCCGTCACTTCGACATCGATGAAGTGATGCTTTACCACTTTCTAATGGTCGAGCGTCATGTTTTCACGCAGCGCGGCCTCTCGCAGGACCGCAAATTTCTGATTGGTGCGATGTTTTCCGGCGAGTACGCCTTGGAGTCGGCCGCGCTTTTCAATCCTTCGATCGTGCCTCATCCGGACCAGAGCGATGTGCCACCCGGGGCATTGCGCTTTGTGATGAGCTTGCGCGCAACGGGCGAGGGGCACATTTCCTCAATCGAATTTCGCTCCGGCATTATTGATGCCGATGGGATGGTGCGGTTGGATGAGATTTCAAAATGCCTGACTGTGCCGCATGTGCTGCGTGATCCAAGCTACAACAAGCGACGTTTCATCAACAAGCTTCACGAAATGGGTGCTGAGAGTGAAAATATGTCCTCAGTGTTGAATCCGTTGCCGGATATGTTCACGCTCAACGACCTCAAGCTTTCGATCGAATCCGTTAAAAAAGAGGCAAAATATGTTTCATTGGATCTTGAGCGTGCGATCGAACGGATCAAGTGGCTTGCGGCTTCCAATTACGAGCTGCAGTTTCCGCTGAGCTTGCAGATGAGCGAACGGATCATTTTTCCGGTATCCGCCAACGAAAGTAATGGGATCGAGGACGCGCGCTTCGTGCGTTTCATCGATGAGAATGGCAGCGTGATGTACTACGCGACCTACACCGCCTACAATGGCCGTTCGACACTGCCGCAGTTGATCGAGACCCACGACTTCCACCATTTCCGGATTCTCACGTTGAGTGGCAACGGTGTGCAAAACAAAGGCATGGCATTTTTTCCAAGAAAAATCGGCGGTCAGTATATGACACTCTCGCGTCATGATGACGAAAACCTTTTCCTCATTCGATCATACGACCCGCATCATTGGGACAATCCTGAGTTGCTGATGCGGCCATCGGAAATGTGGGAATCCGTAAAAATCGGCAATTGCGGATCACCGATTGAAACTGAGCTCGGATGGTTGGTTATCACGCACGGTGTCGGGCCGATGCGCAAATACTGTATTGGCGCGGCGCTGCTTGATCTCAACGATCCGAGCAAGATCATTGGGCGATTGAAGGAGCCCTTGATCATGCCGGATGGCAACGAGCGGGAAGGGTATGTTCCAAATGTCGTCTACAGCTGCGGATCCCTCGTGCATAACGGCATGCTGGTGTTGCCTTACGCGATGAGCGACAAGGCTACCGCTGTGGTAAGCATCCCGCTCGATCAGCTGTTGGAAAATCTGCTTGCGGGTGTGCCTTTAGCTCCATTGGTGCCTTTAGTGCTAGCAGCCGCAGCCTCCGCCGCCGCAACATCCGCTTGAGGATTCTTCGAGGTCCTCAGCGCCGGGCACACGGCCGAGCTCAAGTGTCTTGCCGACATAACGGCCGATGACTTTCTGGAGTTGTTCGAGTTCGCGTTGGGCTTCGATGAAGCTGGTGGCGATTTCGTTGGTGAAGAGTGCCTCGCGGGCGGACTCGAACTCGCGGATTTCCTGGGCGCCAAGCTCGATGCCGGCGTGTTGCTTGTGATGAAGCTCTTCGCCGCGCTCGTGTACGCTTTGGTACTGCAGGCGCGCGGCATCGTCACTCAGGAAGCGCTCGACGTTCCCCAGCAGCTTCAGGTAGGTGGGGTCGCTGATGATTTGTGAGCAAAGCTCGCGGGTCTTCGAAATCAGGTCGGAGTCAAAGGAAGCAATGGACATGCGTCTTAGATAAACCCGCGATGGGGGTGATGGCAACGGCGATTTGCCGTAATATGCTGCGGGATTTGCGATCGGAGCGCTTCCGGCGTGACAAAGCGCTCCGGCAAGTCTTCGATTTTAACACATGCAAGACTCCCATGGCCATTGATCCAATCAAAGACGGCATTCGCTCCCAGGTGAGGATCGATTTTAGCGGCAATGTCCACAAGCGCTTGCGCGGGACCGATGCCGACAAGCGTTACGCCACCGAAGTCGAGGTGCTCAAGGTGCTCGAGCAGCGCGGTTGTCCCTACGTGCCGCGCGTGTTGGAGGAACACCCCGAAGAGCTGTATTTTGTTTCAACCAACTGCGGCAAACCGGCGACGCAAATTTCCAAAGAGAAGGCCGACAAGTTGTTTGCAAAACTTGAGGCCGAATACGGTGTGCGCCACCTCGACGCCGAGCCCCGCAACATCACTTATTCCGACAAGCTCGGATGTTTTTGCATCATCGATTTCGAATTGGCGGAAATTTTACCCAACCCAAACCCGCTAGCCCCGTGTCCGCCGCCCTGACAGTCCAGTGGGCATCGCTCACTCACAGCGGTTCGCGCAAAGAGCGCAACGACGATTCGCTCATCGCCTTCGCATCGAGCCCGAAAGGTGCCGAGACCTTGCCGGCGCACGGCACGCGCTCGCTGGAAAATGACGACCTCGTGTTCGCCGTTTCCGACGGCATGGGAGGCGCAAATGCCGGCGATCTCGCATCATCGCTCTTGCTCACGCGCATGGCGGAGATCATTCCCGAGACCTTCAAGATCGCGGCCGCCGGATTTTTTCCCGATCGTCTCGAGTACCTCAGCAAGGCGATTCGGTCGGTGCATGAGCAGATCAACCAAGCGGCCAACAACGACGAGACCCGCGGCATGTCGGCGACGCTGGCACTGACGTGGTTCACGCCGGAGAATCTCTATCTCGCCAATGTCGGTGACTCGCGGATCTATCTTTCGCGTGCTGGCAAGCTCAGCCAGTTGAGCGTCGATCACACGGCGGCTTGGTCGAGCTGGAAGCGTGGGGCAATTGGCGAAATCGAGTACCGCAGTCATCCGCGGCGCTCGGCGCTTTACGAAGTGATCGGCGGAGGGCACGCGCAGGTGTGCCCGCACTTTGCGGCGGTGCCATTTGAGCCGGGTGACAGCCTCCTGATCTGCTCGGACGGTCTCATCGACGGGCTATGGGAGCGTCACATCGCCGATGCGATGGCCTCGGGGAGGCCGGTCTGGGAAATGGTTGAAATTTTGGCCAAACGCGCGATCGACAATTCCGGGATCGACGATACAACGCTGATTGTCGTCCGCGTCGTCTGAGGCGGGGGGCAAAACCCGCAGGGGGAGGGCTGAAATTTCGCCAGATTTGAAAAAAATGGCATGATTTTTGCTTTCCCTTGTTGGCGACGGTTCTAAAAATCCGGCGTCTCAACCCATTCACCCTAAAACAACAACAAACGACCATATTATGGCCAAATACAAACTGGAATACATCTGGCTCGACGGATATACCCCCGTGCCGAACCTTCGCAGCAAAACCCAAATCAAGGAATTCGACAGCTTTCCAAAGCTCGACCAGCTTCCATTGTGGGGCTTTGACGGCAGCTCCACCCAACAGGCCGAGGGCCGCAGCTCCGACTGCGTTCTCAAGCCGGTGGCGATTTATCCCGACACGACCCGTCGCAACGGCGCTTTGGTCATGTGCGAGGTCATGATGCCCGATGGTGTGACTCCTCATCCGTCGAACTCGCGTGCCACGATCCTTGACGATCCGGGTGCATGGTTCGGTTTCGAACAGGAATATTTCCTTTATCAGGACGGCCGTCCGCTTGGTTTCCCCGCCGATGGATATCCTGCCCCGCAAGGCCCGTACTACACAGCCGTTGGCTACAAGAATGTCGGCGACATCGCGCGTCAGATCGTTGAGGAGCACCTCGACCTCTGCCTCGATGCCGGCATCAACCACGAAGGCATCAATGCCGAGGTGGCCAAGGGTCAGTGGGAATTCCAGATCTTCGGCAAAGGCTCCAGGAGGGCTGCTGACGAAGTTTGGGTCGCCCGCTATCTTCTCATCCGCCTTTGCGAAAAGTACGGCATCGATATTGAGTTCCATTGCAAGCCGATCAAGGGCGACTGGAACGGTTCGGGAATGCACGCCAACTTCTCGACCACCTACCTTCGTGAGAAGGGTGGCAAGGCTTACTTCGAAGCGCTCATGGCTGCCTTCGGCGAGCATTGCGAAGAGCACATCGCCGTCTACGGTCCCGACAACCACCTCCGCCTCACCGGCCTCCACGAGACCCAGTCGATCGACAAGTTCTCGTATGGTGTCGCCGACCGCGGTGCATCCGTCCGCGTGCCTCACGGCTTCGTGAAGGACAACGCCTATCGCGGTTACCTCGAAGACCGTCGTCCGAACTCGCAAGGCGATCCCTACCAAATCGCTTCGCGCATTCTTAAGACGGTTGCGACCGTTCCCACTCCCTGATCGGAGCGAATCGAATTCCAAAGCCGCCTCCAGAAATGGGGGCGGCTTTTTTTGTGTGAGGTAGGGCGATGCGGCCTCGCAGCGCCGATTCATTCAGAATTTTGAACCGCGAATGAACACGAATAGACGCGAATTGGGGAGGAGACATGGGAGATTGGATATTGGGGTGGGGAGATGAACATCGAACATCCAACATTGAACATCGAACATTGAAGTGGAAGAGGGTGAAGAAGCGGCTTCCTCAAGGAGCATGGGCATCCTGCCCACATCTTCGATCCCCCGGTAGGGCGACGCGGCCTCGCGGCGCCGACTCTTTTGGAAAAGACATGAGAAATTGAAAATTGGTTAAGAGAAAGAAGAAGTCACTTCTTCATGTGGCTGGAGCATCTTGCTCTAGGCCGTCCATGGAGCGTCCCGCTCCATGTCCTGCACCGCCTATGCTCCGCTGCTTCTTCCCCCCTCTTCTCTTGTCTCTCGAATCTTGAACTCTTGCCTCTTCAAACCAGTGGATTGCGGGTTTTGAGTTCGGGGAAGAGTGAGAAGTCGCGGTCGGCGGTGTAGAGCATTTCAATTGCGTTGGTGAGACAGAGAGAAGCGATGCGAGCGTCGTGGATTTTTGGACCGGCGAGTTTCGCGCGGCGTGAAAGCGCGGCGATTTGCGCGAAGTGGGAATCGCCTTCGGAGAGGAGAATCAACGATTTGCTCTGAAGCCAGTTTTCCAAAAAAGCCAAGGCGGTATCGATTGGAGTGGGGGGATTGTAGATGCGCGGGTGTGTGGTGATGCTGATGAACTCATGCAGGCAGGGCCAGGGAATCGCCCATGGGTGGCGGCTGTTGGCAAGTTGCGAGAGGACATCGAGGGCAGCTGAATGAAAGGGCGAATCCTGCCGGTGAGCGTAAACCAGTATGTTGGTATCGAGGGCGATCATTCGCGTTTAGGCCTTTTGATCATAACTGAGGGCGCGGAGATCATCCCATGAAAGGGCAGCGGCGTTGGGGCTAAGGCCTTGGCCGGACATGAGCCCGACATCGCGCGGGATGCCCTTTGCGGCAGTAGGCTCGGGCCGACTTTTGAGCCAAAGCCGCAGGGCCTGATGAACGGCAGCCCGCATGGATATGCCTTCTCGGGCCGTCCTTTTTTTGAGCGATGCCGCAAGGTCGTCGGCGAGATCAATGGTGGTTTTCATAAAAGTACGGTATGCCGTAATAAGGTTTACGGCAAGCAGTAAATAAATGGGTAGGCCGTTGGCTTTTCAGAAGTAGGAGCGGGGAGGATAGGTAAAAGCTGAAAGTAGAAAGCAGAATGCACTGTGAGCTTTAGCGAACTTTGAACATCAGGCGTAGCTCACTTGGCATGGACGGAACGGAGTGGAGTCAAAGTTGAAATGGAGAAAAGGTCGCGGCGACATTCACGATCCGCGATCCACCATCTACAATCCCGTCTTCTCCGCGTCCCTCTGCGACCTTTGCGGCTTTGACTCCGGTGCCCTACGTCCATGCCAACAGGCTTCGCTATTTTTGATGTTCGCTAACGCTCACAGGACATTGCGGTGAATCTTTCTGAAAGAGTCGCCACTGCCGTGCTCAAGGCTTTGCTTCACCCGGCACGAAGCGGAGTCCGCCGCCGTTGATGCAGTAGCGTTTGTCGGTGGGGGTGTCGAAGCCTTCGCCGTTGAAGACGTGGCCGAGGTGGCCGCCGCAGCGGGCGCAAATGACTTCGATGCGGGTTGTGCCGAGGCTGGTGTCTTCGCGGGTTTCGACATTTTCGGCTTTGGCCGGATCGTAAAACGATGGCCAGCCGCAGCGGGAGTCGAATTTTTCTTTGGATGAAAAGAGCAGGGCGTTGCAGCCGGCGCAGTGATAGCTGCCCGCTCCCTGTTGTTTGAATTCCTTGTAGGCTTGGCCGTTGGGTCGTTCGGTGCCGGCTTCGCGCAGGATGTGGTATTGCTCGGCACTGAGGAGTTTACGCCATTCATCATCGCTTTTGATGACTTGGCCGTTTGGCTCTGCGGGTTTGTGGGGGCTCACATCCATCGCGGCGGATTTTCTGCCACTCGCATCGCATGAAACAAGCGCGAATGCGGCGAGGGCGGAGATTGTGGTGAGGGTGCGGATCATGGGGCTTGGGGTGATTTCACAAGCAACCACAAATTCCTCAGACCGCAAACCAATCTGTCGGCTGGTTTTGTTCGGCACAGTGCAAGCCGATGTGCGGGTGGCCGAGGGTGTCAAGGCAGTCGCGCAGGCGTGAAATGACGAGTTCCTTGCGGTTGCAATCGGAGCTCAGGTGGCCGCAGACGACATGATTGAGCTGTGGGTGAGCGATGTCGCGAAGGAGGTCGGCGACTTGGTCGTTCGACAAATGTCCGTGCAGCGAACTGATGCGTTGTTTGGTCGACCACGGCCGGCGCGAATCGGCATCGAGCAGGTTCTTGTCGTAGTTCGCCTCGACGAAGAGTCCGTCGAGATGGCGGAGGCGTTCGGTGACGCTGCGAGTGACATGCCCCATGTCCGAGGCGATCCCGATTTTTTTACGGCCATCGCCGATCACGAATCCGACCGGATCGACCGCATCATGTTGGACTGCAAAGCTCGTGATGATTGCACCGCCAATTTGAAATTCACAACCGGCTTCGAAGATTTTCCATGTGCCCGACTTGATGCCTGCATCGTGGAGAAATTTTTTGGTCTGGGCGGTCGAGTAAACCGGCACCTGGTGCTTTCTCAAAAAGACCTCAAGCCCCTTGATGTGATCGCCGTGTTCGTGAGTGATCAGAATGCCATCGATGCTGGCAGGATTGATGCCGACCGACTGCATTCTCGTCGTCAGTTGTTTGGCGCTCAGGCCAGCGTCGAGCATCAGCCTCATGCCACCGCACTCGACCACTGCCGAGTTGCCACCACTGCCACTGCCAAGCACCGCAAAACGCATCGTCGTCGAGACTGATGTGACGCGAGATATCGTGCAAGAAATACCCGGAATCCGGCCTCGGGAAATGGACGGTTTAGTGGTTAAAAAAATGCCCCTCGTTCACGCGGCCGAGGTTCTCCCCCCGGATTGCCCCGGCACTGCGCGAAACGAGAAGCATCACCAATCTGCCTAGGATTTGGGTCATATCAAGGGGATTTCACAGCGATGCGGCTTGATGCTTGGGATTCTGTGAAGCAGGCTTGGCGCTTGGATTTCATGGATGATCTCAGGGTTTTGTTGCGGGAAAAATTCGGGCATCAGTCGCTGCGGAGTGGTCAGGCTGAGGTGATTCGGCCGCTGATGGCCGGGCGGCCGGTGCTGGCGGTTTTTCCGACCGGTGGCGGCAAGTCCTTGTGCTACCAACTGCCGGCGCTTGCCCTTGAGGGGCTGACCTTGGTCATTTCGCCATTGATCGCGCTGATGAAGGATCAGGTCGAGTCGCTGACGCGGCGGGGGATTGCCGCGGCGAGGTTGGATTCGACATTGGATGCCGAGGGCTTGCGGGCCTTGTATGAGGACTTGGATGCCGGGCGGCTGAGGCTGCTATACATCGCGCCCGAGCGGTTGGCCAACGAGCGGTTTCGCGAGCGGGTGCGGCGTTGGAATGTGGTGATGGTCGCGGTGGATGAGGCGCACTGCATTTCCGAGTGGGGTCACAATTTTCGTCCGGACTACCTCAAGATCGCGCGATTTTGCAGACGGTTAAAAGTTGCCCGAGTGCTGGCTTTAACCGCGACCGCGACGCCGAAGGTGGCTGCGGACATTCGGCGCGCGTTTCGGATTGCGAAAGAGGATCATGTCGCGCTCGGGTTTCATCGGCCGAACCTTGATTTGCGCGTCACGCCCTGCACGGTGGCCGAGAGAAAAGCGCTTTTGCTCGAGCGTTTGGCATCGATCGATGGCGCGGCCGTGGTCTATGTCACGAGGCAGGAAACTGCCGAGGAGGTGGCGACATTTCTCAAATCGCAGGGGCTTGCGGCATCGGCGTATCATGCGGGATTGCCCGATGATTTCCGTGCCGCGTCGCAGGTGGCCTTCATGAGTGGCGAGACGCGCGTGATCGTGGCGACGATTGCCTTTGGCATGGGCATCGACAAGTCGGACATCCGCGCGGTGATTCACTACAACATGCCCAAGAGTTTGGAAAATCATGCGCAGGAGATCGGTCGTGCCGGACGTGACGGCCTGCCGGCGCATTGCGAATGTTTGGTTTGTGCCGATGACCTTACGGTGCTGGAAAATTTCATTTATTCCGACACTCCAAGCATTGGTGCCTTGGAAAATTTGGTGCATCGCATTCTTGGCCTTGGTGCGAGCTTCGACATCTCGGTTTACGATTTGGCGGCCACTTGCGACATCCGCAACTCGGTGATCGCAACGGTGATCGCGTATATGGAAAATGACGGCATCATCGAGGCGACGGGCAGTCATTATCATACCTACAAACTGAGGTTTTTGAGAGATCGCGACCGAGTGCTGGCGGGCAGGGCGAAGGGTGAAAGTCGGTTTCTTGGAGATTTGATCGGGAGTGGAAAAGCCGCGCGGTCATGGACCACATTTGAGCCCTCGGTGTTGAGTGTGGAGATGGGCGTGAGCCGCGAAAAAATCGTGGCGGCGCTGCAGGAGTTCGAGTTGGCCGGTGATGCGGAGCTTGCGGTTTCGGGAGTGAGGCAGGCATTTCGGATGAAGAGTGATCCGGGTGAGCTCAAGGTCTTGGCGAGGCGCTACGCGACGATGTTTGCGGATAGGGAAAACGCCGATCTCGCAAGGTTGTCGCAGGTGATGGGTCTTGCCTCTCGAAAGGATTGCCTCACGGCACATATCGCCGCGTACTTCGGCGAAAAAATGAGCGAACCCTGTGGGCACTGCGATCGTTGCCGCGGAGTGCCTGCGGTGAGGATCAAGCGCCCATCAACGCGTGTGCCCGATGATCGTGAGTGGGCTGAGCTGCGGGCGGTGGTCGACGAACAACATGCGGCGCTCGCCACGCCGAGGCAGTTCGCGAGATTTCTCTGCGGCATGAGCAGCCCGGCATCAACGCGGGCAAGGCTCGGGCGTCACGATGCCTTCGGCATGCTTGCGGATCTGCCATTTGCCGAGGTACTAAATCTTGCGAGTGCGGTGGTCTCGGGTAAGGGGGAAGTTGAACATTGAACAACGAAAAGGTAGGGCGGCGTGGCTCACGCCGCCGAAATGATGTGCAAAGGCGCATGCGGTCTGAGCCAGACCGCACCACCTCCGAATATCAAACTTTAATCCGGCAGGGTGATTTGCAGGACCGTTGAGTCTGGTCCGGCGGTAAGCGGGCTGCAGGCCTTGGGCAAGAGAATGAATTGCCCTTTGGCGAAATGGCGGCCGTCGGCGGACTTCAGCTCGCCATCGACGACTGAGATGATGGAAAATTTTTCCGCGTTCGGGTTGCTGAGCGACTCACCGGCCTTGAGCGTTTTGCGGTCGGTTTTGAAATACTCGCATGCGGCGAGTGTGTCACCATGTGGTTGGTCCATCGATGGTTCGAAGTCGTCGAAGTCGATGCTGGCGAGTGACTCGGCGACATGGAGCTCGCGCGGTTTGCCATCGAGTCCAAAGCGGTTCCAGTCGAAGACACGGTAGGTGGTGTCGGAGTTTTGCTGGATCTCGTGAATCAGGAATCCGGCGCCGATCGCGTGGAGGCGGCCGGAGGCGATGAAGATCGAGTCGCCGGGCGAGGGGCTGACCGCATGCACGCAGTCGGCCACGGTGCCGTCGGCGATCGAGGCTTCGAAGTCCTCGCGGGTGACGCCGTGCTTGAGGCCGACATATAGTTTCGCGCCTGGATCGCAATCGGCGATGAACCACATTTCCGTTTTCGGCTCGCCATTCAGTGATGCGGCGAGCTCGACTGGCGGATGCACTTGGATCGAGAGGTCGTCGCGGGCATCGAGGATCTTGATGAGGATCGGAAAGCGCGGATGCTGTGAATATCCGCTGCCAAAAATTTCCTCACGGTGACCGCTCCAAAGTTCGTGCAGGCTTTTGCCGGCAAATGGGCCTGATTCGACGATGGATTGTTCCTTCTCGCGGTCGACGATTTCCCAGGCCTCGCCATAGGGATGAGTTTGGTCAGGAAGTTGGCGGTCGTAGACGCGCTCGAGTTCGCGTCCGCCCCAGACGCGCTGCATGTAGAGGGGGGTGAAAGTGATTGGATCCATGAGGCGGCGACGCTAACCGAACCGGCATAGCTAGGCAAGGCAAGGCTTGAGGCAATCGTGCGATTGACCTCATGGGGTGCGGGGGTGAAGTTGTTGGCGAATTGGAGGAAGCGAAAAACAATGCTGATGGGTCGAACATGCATCGCCGATGGCGGATGTGGCTGCTTGGCGTTTCAATTCCTGCGGTGCTAGGTGGATTGCTGTGGCTTGACGGACCGGGTGTGCGATGGCTTGGGCCGATGCTGGTAAAGTGGGGCATGCATCGCGCCGGGTATGTGGTCGGGATGGAAATCGAGGGAAGCATCACACGTGGCTTGGTGATTAAAAATTTTCGTGCTTCGGGCGGTGAGGTTGTTGGTGAATTGAGCATCGCGCGGCTGCAGCCAAGATTTCATTTTCGCGAGATGCTCTTTGGTCGGCTTGCCGGACTGAGAGTGGAAGAGGTGGATGTGTTGCTGTGCTTTGGTGAAACGCGTGCTTCAAAATCAAGCGCCTCGCCGACGCTTGATTTCAAAAAAATCGCCAAGTCGATTCGCGATGTGCGTCGCTCGCTCCAGCCGATGGATGTGGTGGTCGAGGGTCTGCGTGTGAGGGCGGAAAGGGATGGCGTGGAATTTTTTCAACTCGAACCGAGCGCGTTGCATCATGACGCGCACTCGGAAAATTACGATCTCAGTCTCGGTGCGATGACCGATGCATCGGGCAAGCGCTGGCCTGCTCGGAATTCAATGCTCGTGTGGAAGAGCGAGTCTTTGGAGCTCGGACAATTCGTGCCGATGCCGGGCATGCGCATTGATCGTTTGGTCTTGCACACACCGGACAAGGGTGGGCTTGCGGGGTCGGCCGAGCTGCGAGTGAAGGATGCCGGATTTCGGATCGATGCGAGTGAGGAATTTTCGCTGCTGAGGATGAATCTGACCGAGGGAAAGGTGGTGCTGGCAGATTGGTTTGAGTTGTTTGGGATGAAGCCGTTTGCGAGTGGTGAGGTGTCTTCGTTTTCGGCCGAGTTCTTTGGCGTGTATCCGGATTTTTCGCGTGCGACGGGCAATGTGAAATTTTCATTGAACGGGTTCGGGTCGGCGGGTTGGCAGACCGATGAGTTGGATGTCGATGTAGCACTGGAGGATGAGACCGCGAGGCTGGTGCTTGCGGGCAAGGGCATGGGAACGGGGATTTCGCTGCAGGCGGATGCGAGGGTGTTGCGCGATGACACATTGCCACAAATCTTCGGCCTCAAGGGTGAGATGGTGATCGATCAGGTTGAAGGACTCGCGAGGCAAATCGCGAAGCGGCGCGATGCCGAGATGCCTCGGGGCCGCATCGAGGGAAGTTTTAGCGGCATCGAAAGCATGGATGATCGCTCATGGAAATATGATCTCCGCTATTTGCCAAATGACGCGGCAGTCGAATCGCCACTGCGAATTTTTGGAAAGTGGAATGAGCCGAATGACTGGTCGGGTGAGATTGCGGGCGATGGCATGAAGGGGGATTTCAGCGTGAGGAGTGATACTTCCGATTATCAAGCGGGGATTGAATTCAAAGGTTTTGCGAGCAGTCGAATGGCTCGTGTGTTGAATGTTTTTATCGATGCTCGAAATGACCGATATGTGGTCGATGGATCATGGAAAGGTTCAGGAAATTTTTCCAAGGACTTGCACAAGGGGGTGCTGAATGTCGGGCGCCTGCTGGTGAAGGACACGGGCGATGGGGACATTGTCGCGAGTGGTGGGGTGGATTACGAGTGGCCTGAGAAACTTTCGACACGCAAGCTCCGGGTTGAGGCCGGCGCTCAGAGCGTATCGGCGCAGCTTGCGCTCGCGAATGGCATTCTGGGCGTGAGTGATTTTAGGTGGCTTGATGGCAAGCGTGAAATCGCTCAGGGCTCTGCAAAGCTGCCGATGCCGCGTGAGTTTGGCAAAGCTCGAAACGAATGGCGAAATGATCAGCGGAAAATCGCCGTTGATTTTGAATCCGCGCGACTCGATGCCGCGTTATTGTCAAAGTGGCATACGGCTTTTACGAAGCTTGATGCGAAGTCAGCTGCTAATGTTTCGATTCGCATTGATGGGCCGGTGTCGAATCCGCGGGTGGATGGTAGGTTCGAGCTCGATGGCTTGCGGCCGAAGGACAAGCCGAAAGCGCCGGCCTTTGCGTGTGTGGTCGATGTGAAGGGCAGGGATCGTCGGCTCACGCTTGAGGGTCGCGCGTCGACGCCGGATTTTCCCGCGCTGCGATTAAGCGCATCGATGCCGCTTCAGCTTCATGATTGGCTTGAGAAGCCTAGTGGTATTGCGAACGAGGAATTTTTGGCGCGTTTGGACATCCCGCGTGTGGATGTCGGCAGCCTTGCCGGTTTTGTGCCGGCGGCCAAGTCACTGCGTGGTTCGGTGAGTGGTGGCTTTGATGCCACGGGCACGCTCGCAAAGCCGGCGGTGAATGGAAAGTTGGAACTCTCGGACGGCGAGGTTGTTTGGAAGAATCGAAAAATCGAAACAATTTCCGGCATCGCTGCATCGCTTGAAATTGCGCGTGAACGCATCGCGCTCAAAGGGCTCAAGGCATCGTCGGCCGGTGGAAATCTAAGTGGTGGTGGCTATCTCGCGCTCAAGGATTTCAAACCCGATATGTTGGATGTGAATGTGGTGGCGCGTCAGGTTCCCTTGCGGCGTGACGGGTCACTCATGCTTCGTGCGAATGCGGAGCTTCGCTTGTCAGGCTCGTGGCAAAAGGCCGTGTTGTCGGGTCGGGTCGGAGTGGTCGATGGATTGTTTTATCGCGACATCGAAATTTTGCCGATCGGCATGCCATTTTTGGTTCCGCCGACTGCGACGCTGCCACGATTGGATCGTTTGGAAAAACCGGTCGGCACGATGGCTGAACCATTTCGTGATTGGACGATGGATCTGCGGCTCCACACCGAGAAACCATTTTTGATTCGTGGCAATGTCGCCGCGGGAAGGATCGACGGATCGCTTCGCGTGCGCGGCGGGTTTGAGCGGCCTTTGCCGGAGGGCGAATTGAAGATTACCGACTTCAAAGCTTCATTGCCCTTCAGCGCGCTCACGGTGCCATCGGGCACGGTAAAGTTTTCGCCGCAGAACGGCATGGATCCGGTTTTGGAAATTCGCGGGTTCGCCGAACCGCGTCCTTATCGCGTAAACATTCAGGTTTACGGTCGGGCTTCGAATCCACAGATGGTTTTGATTTCCAATCCGCCCCTGCCCGACAACGAGATCATGACCTTGCTTGCAACGGGCGCGACCACCAAGGGTTTGGAAGATCCGCAGGCTGCGTCGTCGCGGGCCTTGCAGTTGTTGGTCGAAGAGTTTCGTCGCGGACGCTTTGTCGTGGGCAAGCGGCTGAGGCCACTGCTTGGCATGTTGGATCGCGTGGATTTCACGGTGGCAGAACAGGATCCTTATTCGAGCGATTCGTTTTCGACTGCGACGCTTGAGATCACCGATCGCTGGTACCTCTCTGCCGGCATGGATGCCGAGGGGGATTCGAGAGTTTTTGGAATTTGGCGACTCACTTTCCGATAATGAAATTCCAATGGTACATGATGCTTTCGCTGGCGACCCTGATGGTCTCTCATGGTGAAACACGTGTGCGCATCAGCGGGCTCAGTGGTCGCAGTGAGGGTCAGGTTCTTGAGTCGATGGGCGGGCGGCTTGATCATGTGCGCGGCTCGGCGGCGACGCCGGCATCGGCGGAGGATGCGGCATTCCTGTTGGGTCAGGTTTTGAAGAAGGACGGTTATGATGGTGCGAAGGTCACTTGGAAAATTGCATCGTCTGATGAGATCCGGCTGATCGTTGAAGAGGGTCTGAGATATTCGCTGGGAAAGGTGAGGATGCTGGGTGTTTCAAAGTCAGACGAAAAGCACATGGCGCGATTGTTTCGCAAGGTCGCGGAAAAGGATCGGTTTTTGTTTGGCGGAGCCGCGCCATTTCGCGAGGACGATGTCGAAGAGGGCTTGTTGAATGTGCGGCGCGAGTTGAATGCCGATGGCTATTGGGATGCGCAGGTCTTGGTGCAGGAGCGGTGGGTTGATGGCCGCACGGGTGTGGTCGACCTCACGCTTGATTGCAGTCCCGGGCCGCGTTGTTTGATTGGTGAACCAAAGGTGTTGAGCGTCGACGGGCGCGGGGTGAAGTTGGTGACTCAGGAAGTGAGGCCTTTTGTGGGTGAGACCGCGACCACGGCGAATCTCAATGCCATGCGTGTGGCGGCCGAGGAAATCGCGGTGAGTCGGGGTTATCCTGAGGCGATGGTCAAAATGGGAAGAATGTCGGTGGCGGGAGTCTTTGTACCGGAGTTTCGCATCGACCTTGGCAAGCGTCTCAAGCTCAACCGCGTGTCGGTGACTGGGCTTGAACACACTAATTCCAAACGCGTCTTAAGGCGCATGGAGGTCGCGCGCGACACTTGGTACAACGAGGCGGCGATGAACCGGGCGGTGAGGGGGCTCTTGGCAACGGGTGCATTTTCATCGGCACGCATCGAGACCGAAGAGGTCGGCGACAAGATGGTCGATGCCACCCTCCATCTCACCGAAGCGAAGGCCAAGGAAATCGGTTTTGCGGCTGGCTACGGTTCGTATGAGGGGTTCATTGGTCGGGTGAGCTACGCCGATCGCAATTTGTTTGGTCATGTGATCGGGTTGAACTCCGGGATCGAGGTCAGCTCGCGAGGCATGCTGGGAGAATTGCGGCTTACTGATCCGTGGTTTCTTGGAAAAGACCTGCCGCTATCAGGTCGCTTGTATGCGTTCATTTACGGTCACGAGGGATATGACACGCGCGAGGAAGGGATTGAAGGAAAGGTGATTTGGAAATTTGGCGATCACTACGCGGTGGATTTGAGTGCGGTGTCCTCGATGGTGAACCTGAGCGAGAATGGCCTGCCAATCGAGGAGCTTGGTGAAACCGTGTATCTTCATCAGCGGGTGAAGTTGAATCAATCCCTCGACTACCGTGACAGTATGATTCTACCCACCAAGGGATGGCATCTCGATTGCCCGGTGGAGATCGGATCCGCGATTGGCGACATCAGCACCTCGTACGCGAGGTTTGGTTTATCGGGAGGGTGGTACAAGCGCATTCATCGCTTTTACGATTTGGGAATCGGCGGATCGCTTGGCGGGATTTTTCCGTTTGGAGACAGTGAGGATCTGCCGATCGACTTGCGCATGTTCAATGGGGGAAGCCGCAGCGTGCGGAGTTTTCCAAATCGGGAGTTGGGGCCTTTGGTGGATGGTTATCCGACCGGTGGCGAGGTCGGATGGAATACTAACATCGAGTTGATGCGAAACATCTGGGGTTCGTTGAGAGGTGTGACCTTTGTCGATGCTGGCGGGCTTGCGCGCAAACGCGAGGACTGGGGATCGGCGGATGCCGAGTTGGCCGCCGGGCTTGGTTTGCGCCTTGATCTGCCGATTGGCCCGGTGCGTCTGGAGTACGGCTACAATCTGACGCGTGATGAGGGCGAACCCTCGGGCACGCTGCATTTTGCCATCGGCATCGCATATTGATCCGAGGAGTTTTGTGCTTGCAGTCCCAGCATGGGATAGCCATTTCTATCATATGGCTCAGATCAGCAAAAACAGACTCACGGGTTTTCTAACAGTTTTGTTCGCATGGTTCTTGATGGCGGGTTGGGCTGCTGCGGCGGAGGTAGCGACCGAGAGCCTCGACCAAAAAATCGACGCGTGGTTTGGCAAAATCACCAAGCCTTTTGTCGATCTGATCTTTTTCAAGATCACCATCGGCGGCTTTGAGGCCTTTGCGGTGATTTTCTGGCTGGCGGCGGCAGGAGTGATCATCACGCTCGCGTTCCGCTTTGTAAACTTGAGGTCCTTCGCGCTTGCCTTGAGGACGGTGCGGGGGAAATACAGCTCGCCCTCCGATCCGGGCGAGGTGAGCCACTTTCAAGCGCTGAGCGCTGCGGTGTCGGGCACCGTGGGGCTTGGCAACATCGCGGGTGTCGCGATCGGGATCCAGAATGGCGGGCCCGGTGTCGCGTTCTGGCTTTTCCTGAGCGGGTTCATTGGCATGTCGACGAAATTTGCGGAGTGTACCCTTGGAGTGAAATACCGCGAGTTTGATGCCGCGGGTCGTGTGCATGGTGGTGCGATGTATTACCTGAGGAAAGGTTTCGCCGAGCGCGGCATGAAATCGGCCGGTCTGGTGCTCGCGGGATTTTTCGCAGTGATGTGCGTGTTGGCCTCCTTTGGCGGCGGCAATGTTTTCCAAGTGAACCAAGTGGCAGCGCAGTTGGTGAACATCACCGGCGGTGAGCAATCGTTTTTCGCCGACAAGCAATGGGTCTTCGGAACGCTCATGGCACTGATGACCGCCCTCGTGATCATCGGCGGCATCCAAGGCATTGCCAAAGTGACCGACAAGATGGTGCCGATCATGTGTGTGACTTATGTCGTGAGTTGCTTGATCGTACTGGTGGTCAACTCGTCGGAAATCATCCCGGCCTTGGGGCGCATCATCACCGAGGCCTTTGAACCTCGGGCGGCGATCACCGGTGGTTTGCTTTCGGCGTTCATCTGGGGCATGCGTCGTGCGACTTTCTCCAACGAGGCTGGCATTGGCTCGGCGCCAATCGCGCATGCGGCGGTCAAGACTCGTCGTCCTGCTTCCGAAGGGGTGGTTTCGATGCTCGAGCCATTTCTCGACACGGTGGTCATTTGCACGATGACCGCGCTAGTGCTTTGCGTGACCATGAAGTTCGACGGCGACACCGCCGCGTATGCGATTCACGGGCATTCGTTTGTGTTGGGTCAGGTCTCCGGCGATGGCACGAAGTTTGGCATTGAGATGACCTCGCTGGCCTTCGAGACCGTGCATGCGTCCTTCAAATACATTCTCTTTGCCTGCGTGTTCCTGTTCGCGTTTTCGACGCTGATCACATGGAGTTACTACGGTCTTCAGGCGTGGCAGTACATTTTCGGCAAGCGCGATTTTGCCGCATGGATCTATCGTGTGGTGTTCTGTCTCGTGATTATTGTTGGGTCCTCGGCGTCGATGGCAAATGCGACCGACTTCTCGGATGCGGCTCTGTTTGCGATGAGCATTCCGAACCTGATCGGCGTGTACTTCCTATTGCCCGTGGTGAGGAAGGAATTTGCCAGTTTCCTCGCGTTCTCCAAACGCGTGGATGCTGGTGAGCTGATCGAGGAGGCCGACAGGCTCGAGCGCAAGGACTGGGACATCTGATTTTTCGGATGCACGGCTTTGTCGGGTTGATTGCCGGCGCGGGCGGTGTCAGGCTGAGAGCCGATGGCGCGCGAATACAAGCTGCATAGGGCGACCGGTGGAAATGCTTCAGGCATTGACTACCGCAAGGCATTGAATGCCGAGCAGTACCGTGCGGTGTCGGCAGGCGATGGCAAGGCGCTGGTCATCGCTGGTGCGGGATCCGGCAAGACGCGCACGCTGACCTATCGCGTGGCGTGGTTGGTCGACCGTGGCATCGATGTGAGGCGCATCCTGTTGCTCACCTTCACCAACAAGGCCGCGCGAGAAATGGCCGAGCGGGTGAGGGAGCTTGTGCCGCAGGATGTGTCGGCGCTTTGGGCGGGGACATTTCATTCGATCGGCGGGCGAATTTTGAGGCGACATGCCGCGGACCTTGGTTTCACGCCGTCGTTTTCGATCATGGACCGTGATGACCAGAAATCGATGCTGTCATCGATTGTTGCCGCGTGTGAGATCGACACCCGCCAGCGCCGCTTTCCCAAGGCTGATGTGCTCGCATCGATGTTCAGCCTCGTGGTAAACACCGAGACTCCGCTCGAGAAAATTGTGGCCGATCGCTATGCGTATTTTTACGACTGGATTGATGAGTTGGAAAAAGTTCGTCTGGCATACATCAAGCGCAAGCTCGAGACCAACTCGATGGACTTCGATGATTTGCTGGTGCTGCTTGTGAGGCTCTTTGAAGAGCACCCCGACGTGCTGGAAGTGTATCGAAAGAGGTTCAGTCACATCCTTGTCGATGAGTACCAGGACACCAACCGCATCCAATCGAGGATGATTGATCTGCTGGTGGGCGAGGCCAACAGCCTGATGGCGGTGGGTGATGACGCGCAGTCGATTTATTCGTGGCGTGGTGCGGACATGTCGTTGATTCTGGGATTTCCGCAACGCTATGCAGGCGCGGAGGTTTTCACGATTGATACCAATTACCGAAGCGTGCCGGAGATTTTGGAACTTTCGAATGCCGCGATCCGCGCGAACACCGGCAGGTTTGAGAAAGACCTGCGTGCTTCGCGCGGTGGGGCGGGCTTGAAGCCGGCTTTGGTGGCGTTGCCTGATCCCGCGTCGCAAGCGGCCTTTGTTGCGCAGCGGATGCTGGAACTGCGTGATGGTGAGGGCATCGCGCTTGAGGAAATGGTGGTGTTGTACCGCGCGCATTACCAGAGTTTGGAAATTCAGATGGAGCTGACCGCACGTGGCATTCCGTTCAACATCACGAGCGGCCTGAGGTTTTTCGAACAGGCACACATCAAGGACATTTCAGCATTCATGCGCTTTGTGGTGAACCGCCGCGATGAGGTGAGCTTTTTGCGGATGGTTTCGCTCATGCCCGGATGTGGTCCGGTGGCAGCGGCGAAATTGTGGCATCAATGGCTGGCCTCCGGTTGGTCGCAGCGGGATGAAACGCCGGCGAAGTGGTCGGAGGTCTTGCTGGCGTTCAAGGTTCCCAAAAAGGCAGCGAAGCATTGGGAGCAGCTTTGTTTCACGCTCGACGAACTGTCGACGGGCTCGGAATTTGCCAAGCCGAGCGCGATGGTGTTCAGCATTCTCGAAGGCGTTTACGACGATTATCTCACGGCCACTTATGACAACTCCGAGAGTCGTCGTGCGGACATCGAGCAGTTGAGCGAGTATGGATCCGGCTTTGAAGATGTGGTGGAGTTTCTCGCGCAGCTTTCCTTGATGGGAGCCGTCGATGGTGAGCCGACGGGTGATCGCAACCAGCCCGACGAGGAGCGGGTGACGCTCTCATCGATCCATCAGGCCAAGGGGCTCGAATGGAAGGTGGTTTTCCTCGTGTGGCTTGCGGATGGGTATTTTCCGATCGGAAAAATATTGGATGCCGACGACGATGCGATGCTCGAGGAAGAGCGGCGCTTGTTTTATGTCGCGCTGACAAGGGCCGAGGATGAGTTGTATCTCACTTATCCGATGATGAATCCCAAATCCTACAGTGGTGACATCATCTGCCGTCCATCGGGTTTTCTGGACGAAGTCCCGGCCGAGTTGGTCGAGCCGTGGCGGGTAAGCTCCGACGAGGATGCATGGTCAGATGATGATCCGTTTTGACGATTGATCCGTTTCCATTGCCATGTCGCATGTTTTCGGGAAGGGTGTCGTTTCATGAAAATGCACCGCATTCTTGCCGAAGCCGCGTCGGAAACCATCAAGTTGGTTTTCAAGGAACACCGCGTCTTGGATCACGCTTTGGCCGAGGCGTTCGAGAACAATCCCAAGTGGGGCAAGCGGGATCGTGGATTCATCGCCGAGACCGCATTCGAGGTGGTGCGTTGGCGGCGTGCTTTGGGGTTTGTCGCGGACAGCGAGGAGACCGATGCCATGTGCGCGGCGCAGTGGCGGCGGATGGGTTATGAAATTCCCGAGTGGTGGAAATTCAAAGGCGCGAGCCCGGAGGAAATGGCGCTGCGCGAGTCGCAACTTGCCGATCAGCCGCGGGCGATTCGAGAGTCGATTCCGGATTGGCTTGATGCCTTGGGCGTGAATGAGCTTGGTGATGCGTGGGATCAGGAAATTGCCGCGCTCAACCAACGGGCTCCGGTGTATTTGCGGGTCAACACGCTCAAGACCACGCGCGACGAGGCGATTGGGTGGCTGGCATCGCAGGGGGTCGAGGCCAGTGCGGTTGAGGGTTTGCCTGATGCTTTGGTGTTGGCGCGCGGCAAGTCATTGCCGAAGCCATTGAGGCTTGATGGACGCGTGGAGATTCAGGATGCGGGATCGCAAATGATTGCGCCGATGCTTGCTGCGCAGGCTGGAGAGCGAGTCATCGACGCGTGTTCGGGTGCGGGTGGCAAGGCCTTGCATTTGGCCGCGTTGATGGGCAACGACGGCCGGGTCTTTGGCATGGATGTCGATGCGAAAAAACTTTCCGAACTTGAGCGCCGTGCGAAACGGGCAGGAGCTTCGTGCGTGAAGGGCAAAGAGATCATCGAAACCACGCCTGTCGATTTTGCGGAAGTGGCGGATCGTTTGCTCATCGATGCGCCATGCTCGGGACTGGGAACATTGAGGCGTCAACCCGACCTCAAGTGGCGGTTCAAGCCGGCGCAACTCGAGCGGGTGAGGTCGATTCAAAAAGAGCTGCTTGTAAGCTATCCCGCGATGCTCAAGCCCGGTGGTCGATTGGTGTATGCCACTTGTTCGATCTTGCCATCCGAGAACCGCGCGGCGGTGGATGCTCTGCTTGCCGGTGGCGGATACGAGCTCATCGAAGAGCGGATCATTTCACCGGCCCGTGATGGATTCGATGGGTTTTACGCTGCCGCGTTGACCAAGCGCTGAGCGAAATTTTCGCGCGCGATCAGAAGCGTGCGAGGATGGCTTCGACCATGGCTTGGGTGCCGACCTTGGTTTCGCCATCGCGTCCGGTGGCGATATCGCCGGTGCGGAATCCATCGGCGATGGTTTTTGCCACGGCATTTTCGATCGCTTCGGCGGCGGCGTTTTCGCCGAGCGAGAAGCGCAGCAGCATGGCAAGCGAGAGCACTTGAGCGATCGGGTTGGCGATGCCTTGGCCTGCGATGTCGGGAGCGGATCCGCCGGAGGGTTCGTACATGCCGAAGTAGAGTCCGTTGTCGCCTTGGCGTCCGAGCGAGGCCGAGGGCAGCATGCCGAGTGAGCCCGAGATCATTGCCATTTCATCCGAGAGAATGTCACCGAAGAGGTTTTCGGTCACCAGCACATCGAAGGATCCGGGGCGGCGGATCAACTGCATGGCGGCGTTGTCGACATACATGTGCGAGAGTTGCACTTCGGGGAACTCGCGAGAAATTTCGATCACCGTTTCGCGCCACAGCACGGACGAGGCGAGCACATTGGACTTGTCGACCGAGAGCAGTTGTTTCTTGCGGCTCATTGCGGCGGTGAATGCGACGCGGGCGATGCGCTCGATCTCGCTTTTTTTATAGATCATGGTGTCGAGCGCGACGGGTTCGCCATTTTCTTCGTGGCGTCCTTTCGGCGAACCGAAATAGATGCCGCCGGTGAGTTCGCGCACGCAGAGGACATCGAAGCCATCGGCGATGAGTTCCTGCTTCACCGGGGATGCGTGGGTGAGGGCGGGAAGGCAAACGCCGGGGCGGAGGTTGGCGAAGAGGCCGAAGTGCTTGCGCAGCGGGAGGAGTGCGCCGCGTTCGGGCTGGATTTCGGGCGGGAGGTTTTCCCATTTTGGTCCGCCGACCGATCCGAAGAGAATGGCATCCGCTTGTTCGCAAGCTGTGAGGGTTTCGGGTGGCAGTGGGTGGCCGGTGGCATCGATCGCGGCACCGCCGACGAGGTGTTCGCTGCGCTCGACCGTGAAGCCGAATTTCGCCTCGGCGGCATCGAGGATGCGGATGGCCCCGTTCATGACTTCCGGGCCGATGCCGTCCCCTGCGAGAATGGTGATGCGGTGCTTGCGTGACATGCGCGGGAAGATGGAGGGCGCTGCGGCGGCTGGCAAGCGTCGAGCTGCGAATCCGCGCGTTTGAGTGCCGCTGCAACGCGGGCTTGCGTCGGGCCCGATGACGTGCATGTTAGATGCCATGGAACCGACCACCGAAAGACTCAGGAATTTCCTGCAATATGTGGCCGTCAAGCTCATCGATGAGCCTGGGCAAGCGCAGCTGAAAGTGGCGGAAATCGCCCCGAAAAAGGTGCGTTTCAAGTTGGTTTTGGCCAAGGCGGATGTCGCGATGCTCATTGGTCGCAACGGCTTCACCGCATCAGCCATTCGCAATGTGCTCAAGATCGCCGCTGAGCGCGAGGGGGTGCAGGTCAGCCTGCTGATCCACTCGCACGAGGAAGAGGCTGAGCTAATAGCCAAGGGCGAAGGGCATTGATCACTCGATGATCTTTCAATTTTTTCGATTCGAAAAATGGACAAGCCAAACAGTGATCATGGGGTTTCGTGGTGTGGCATGACTTTGCGCATGCTGGGTCTTCTGGTCGTTAGCGCTTTGGTTGGTTACCTTGCGCAGGGAAAATTGAATCTCGGATTGGTGCCGGCGGTTGCGATCGGCTTGTCGATTTTTGGCGTGAGCCTGTTTGCCTTGTTGCAACTCAAGGGCGCTCCGAAGGAGGTGGGATTCACCTTCGGGCTCAAGTTTCTTAGCGTCACCGCGTACAAGATTTTAAACATCACACTCGTGTTGTGGCTCGCCAACGACATGGGCTTGAGCAAGGAGAGTGCGCTCGCGCTGATCGCCGGGTGGTCGATCGTGATGTCGCTGATGACGCTGATTGCCGGATCGATCACCGATGCACTGGGTTTGCGGCGGACGCTTTTGATCGGGGTAAGTTTTTGTGTGGTGACCCGTTTGGTGATGGTGGTTTCGACCGAGCCGTGGGTGGCCTTGGTGTGCGGCTTGTTTCCGCTGGCATTGGGTGAGGCCCTGTGCACGCCGGTCTTGGTGGCGGCCTTGCGGCGCTATTCGCCGCCAAGCCAGCGGTCGGTGGCATTCTCGCTGTTTTACGCGTTGATGAATCTCGGATTCATGGTCGCGTATTTCATCTTCGATGGCGTGCGCGAGTCCCTGCAGGCTGGTGGTGGTGTCCAATTGCCGCTCACGAATGCCCGCTTGAGCGATTACCGTGTGCTGTTGCTGGTGAGCTTTGCGATCGAGTGTTTGATGTTTCCGCTGATCCTGCTGCTTGGACGCAGTGAGAAGGAAATCGAGGCCGATGCGGTGAAGCGGACGGTGGCCGGCAGCGTGTCGCATGCCTGCGGTGAAATCGTCGGGTTGTTTGCGGGCTTGGTGAAACAGGCGGGCTTTTACCGCTTGTTGATGTTTCTTGGCATGATCGGCCTCCTGAAGGTGGTCTTCAATGTCATGGACTATGTGTTGCCGCCATTTGCGTTGCAGGAGCTGGGACCGGACGCGCGCATTGGGCGTTTTAATGCGATCAATGGCATCCTCATTTTGATGCTGGCGCCCGTGGTGGGGGTTTTGACCCGCAAATATTCCGCTTATTCGATGGTGATCTTGGGTGGTTTCATTACCGCGTGTTCATTTGTTTTTCTCGCTCTGCCGACCACCGCTTTCCAAGGCATGGCGGATGGTTGGCTGGGCAAGGTCATCGGCACCGGCTACATGGAGCTCAAGGGTGTGGTGCATCCGTATTATGTGATGATCGTGCTGTGGCAGGTTTTGTTCTCGGTCGGCGAGGCATTCTATTCGCCGCGCGTTTACGAGTATGCCGCATCGATCGCGCCGAAGGGTCAGGAGGCTTCCTACGCCTCGTTGTCCTATGTGCCTTTGCTGATCGGCAAGCTCATCACAGGTGCGGCATTCGGGGGCTTGCTTGCCAAATATTGCCCTGAAGAGGGTCCGCGCGATCCCGGGATGATGTGGCTCATCATCGGCCTGATGGTGCTTGTTGCACCGATGGCATTGCTGATCTTTCGTAAGTACATTCGAGTGAAGGAAGAAGGGCGGGATGGGTGAAGAGTTAGAGGTTATTGGTTATTAGTTATTGGGGAAGAGGGAGATTTGAACATCGAACATCGAACGCCCAACATCGAACATCGAAGTGGAAGAGAGTGAAGAAGAGACTTCTGCTCTGGCCTCTTCTCCCGGTAGGGCGACGCGGCTCGCGGCGCCGAATCAACCCATTGGACTCAGGATACTTTCAGCGCGCTGATGGCTTGCGCGGCGATGTGACCGAGCCACACGGCGATCAGGCACGCGATAAGGGAGCCAAACGCGTTGGCGGCAGACATCAGCCACTGTCCGTCGCGCGCGAGGTCAAGGCTTTGCAGGCTGAGCGTTGAAAATGTGGTGAAGCCGCCGAGAAATCCCGTCATGAAAAAATGCCGCTGGGTGGCGTCGCTATACAACCTTCCGTCAGGCCCGGTGAGTGTGGCGAAAAATCCAATAATGAAACAGCCGATCACATTCACCGCAAAGGTGCCCCATGGAAAGGTTTCGCCGAAGCGTGCCGATAACCATGCTGAAAGGCCAAAGCGCGCCATGCCGCCGAGGCCGCTGCCAATTGCGATCCACAAATAAAGAGCCATGATGCTTGGGTGGGAAATGATGGATGAGATTGCAGCTGAATGTCGCTTCCACAGAAAAGTGACCGGCAATGATTGTGTCAAGGTGGCAGGTGTCATGCCTTTCTACCGCATCATTCATTCCGGATATTTGACCACTGATTTCGCTGATGAACTGATGGGAGACAGAAGAAAAGAAGTGGCGTAGTCATGCATTGCTCGAAACATGGAGCGGGACGCTCCATGGACGGCCTGGAGCAAGATGCTCCAGCAACGGGAAGAGTCGGCGCTGCGAGGCCGCCTTCCTCCAGCTTATCCAATGCTCGGATCTCTCTGCATCGGCGCGAACTAGACCCTGATTTTAGTTAAAATGATCGACCGTGTCTCGCTCCATGGGGGATGCAATCGATGAAACGTGCCAATTTACTTCACAAGTTAAAGGATTCGCAGTAGTCGTTTGGGGTGATTTTTCCACCACTCATCCGGCGCTGGCTGCTAATCGCTTGCTTGTGGGCATGTCCAGTACTTCTGCACGGGGGGGGGAGCATTGAGGAGTTGCGTGCAAAAGCCGAGCAGGGGGATGCTGAGGCTCAATACATTCTTGGCGTTCGCTACGCCAAGGGCGAAGGCGTAGAGAAGGACGCAGCCGAAACCGTTAAGTGGTATCGCAAAGCTGCCGAACAGGGATATGCATCAGCTCAACACACGCTTGCCGCATGCTATTTCAGCGGCTATGGCGTGGTGAAGAATCAAGCCGAAGCCGTGAGTTGGATGCGGAAGGCTGCTGAGCAGGGGAATGCCAAGGCTCAATGCGAGATTGCCGGGAGCTATTTCAGCGGCAATGGCGTGGTGAAGAACCAAGCAGAAGGTATTAAGTGGTATCACACAGCTGCCGCGCAAGGAGATGATTCGGCTCAATTCAATCTTGGCGTGTATTATCGCAAAGGCGAAGGTGTAAAGAAGGATGTAGCCGTAGCTGTGAAATGGTTTCGTAAAGCTGCCGAACAGGGGCGTGTGGATGCTCAAATGAATCTTGGATCGATCTATGCCGACGGCATCGGCGTGGTGAAGAATGATTTACTCGCCTATCAGTGGTATCTTTTGGCATCTGCAAATGGCCATCCTCTTGCGGCTAAGCGAGAAGTGCCCAAACTAGAATCAAAGCTCACCGCCGAGCAGCGGGCAGAAGGCCAGCGTTTAGCCACAGAGTGGCAGGCTGCTTTTGAGAAGAAGCAGAAGGGTAAATTAGGAATTAATTCGCATAAATAATTAAAGAAATGAAACCAGTAAATCGTTCAAATCAGGTAAAAGTCGCCTCATTCTTGATCCTTTTAGCATTCATTTTTTTGGCTCATCCGCAAAATCTGTGGGTTGATTTAGGTTCCGGGAGGTCTCCGAGTTGATGGTAGAGAGCGATGCATAAGTGCTCAAAATTCCTGTATCCAAAGGCTTTTCTCATCGCATTGCCAACCTTGAGATTGAACCCTTCGACCATGCCGGAGTGGTATTGTTTTTTGGCTCGAAAATAGTTCATCAACAACTCTTCGTGATTTCGCAGGGTTTTGACGAATTTTTTGAGTGGTTTCAACTGGCTCCCCATCGTGCGGGCGCACCAGGCCTTCAGATACTTCCGAGCGTGATGCACGCTGATATAGCTCCAAAAAACATCAAAGCTTTCTTTGATCTGGTATGCACGCACAGTTTTTAGGTTGTAAGCGAGAAGTTCTTTGAGACGGATCGCCTGCTTATCGCTAAGATTTGATGAGCGCTTCAAAAAGCAATAGCGGGATTTTTTGAGTACGGGCTCATATCCTTTGTTGGCCAGTTCCTTGACCTCTTGTTTGCGTACTTCGTCCACGGCTTCGTTGAGTTTTTTGGCGATGTGAAAACGATCGAGGACGTTGAGGGCGTTAGGCAGCGTCTCACGGATGACTTTGAGGTAAGGGCGCCACATGTCGGAGCAGACGTATTGGATAAAGCCGCGTTGTTCGGAATTGAAACTTTGTTCAAGCCAGTTGCGCAGGCCGGTTTCATTGCGGTCTCGAATCACTCCGAGGAGGCGCCGCGCCCCGTCGTTGATTTGATAGACCAAGGTCATGTAGCTGTGGCCTTTGGTGTAGGCTACTTCATCGACCCCTATCGCTGTAATGCCCTTCATATCGCGATGGGCGAGACCGTATTGAACAACCCATTGCACGCTGCGAAATACGTTATCCCATTTGGTATGAAACATGCGGGCGCAGTCTTTCCAGCTAAGCAGGCGGGCCCACTGGGCCAGAAAGATACGAAGATCGTCGGTGAGGCGATGCTTGCCAGTGGCCCAAGGAATGATCTCGGTAGTGACGCGATCACAATGCCGACAGTTCACGCGGCGCATGCGGTAGTAAAAGCGCACAGGAATGTTCCAAAGGGGAATGTAATCGAAAGCCCGGGCATCTTTTGCGGTGTCGTAGGTGGCACCGGGTTTGTGGCAGCAGCTGCATATGGGCCGGGAGTTTTTACGCGGCACGATGGTGACTTTGATGAGTTGCTTGGGACTGCTTTTGAGCAAAGTCTTGCGCTGTGCGATTTCAACGCATTGGAACAGAAATCCCTTGATCGGGCATAGCAGGCGGAGTAGGCTGTTGATTGTGATGGCGGGTGTCGTGGTTGTTTGTTTTTGACCACTTGAACTTATCACTGACACCCGTCTTCACAATCATTCTTTGTTTGCTCCAAAACAATACGTTTCACCCACAGATTTTGCGGAAGAGGCAAATATAATTC
>Ga0208090_1000034_pt1 | contig 35122 bp, 32 predicted proteins | sample LakMenEpi20Jul12_FD_150718 | JGI IMG/M metagenome (GOLD analysis project Ga0208090, IMG submission 150718) | Freshwater microbial communities from Lake Mendota, WI - 20JUL2012 deep hole epilimnion (SPAdes) | ecosystem: Environmental > Aquatic > Freshwater > Lake > Epilimnion/Euphotic zone ...
CGCCCGCTGCGAGCGCATGCCGTGATGGCAATAGACCACGATGCCGCGTTCGGTGTCGGAAGTGAGGCCTTCGAGCGTCTCGGCCAGCGTGCTGAGCGGAAACCACTCGTTGCCGGCGATCTGGCAAATTTCCAGCTCCTCGCGCTCGCGGCAATCGATCAGGCGCGGTCGCTCTTGAGGCGGAAGTTGGATCCAGCTTGCGACTTCGGCGGGGCTGACTTCGATATGGGTCTTGGGATCAGGTAGCATGAACGCTTCAACGGCTTGATTCCAAGATTATTCAACGACCACCGGGGTGCCGGCCGACACGTTTTCAAAGAACTTTTCCGACATGTGGTGGGGCATGCGGATGCAACCGTGCGAGGCGGCGTAGCCAGGCAGGTAGCCGGTGTGCATGCCGATGCCGCCTTTGAAGCGCATGAAATTTGGCATTGGGGCTGCATAATAGACCGCGCCCGGCGGGATCTTGTCGACGCGGATGTCGACATTGTCATTGATCATCGTGCCCGTCTGCCTGTCCTTGAAAACCCCGTAAATTGACGATTTGTGATCCTTGCTCTTTTGCGTGATTTTGTAGCTGCCCGGCGGGGTATCGTGGCCTTCGGTGCCGCTGGAAATCCGCGACACGCCGACCAACACGCCGCCCTTGTAGAAAAAGGCCTTTTGCTGGCTGCGGTTGATCCGGATGAGCGGGCTACCCTGCACACCGTCGCCATCCCAGTAGGAGACATCGTCGGGGATCGCCGGTGGCGGATGGTGCGGACCATTGCTGGTCTGCTTTTTGATCGGGCCGATCCCCGCCATGTAGCCGGATCGGGCAGGGCCCGAGGGACCGCAGGAGCTCAAGGCGAGCATCGCCAAAAAACCCGAAGCGGCCCAGGTGTTGGTGAGCTTCAAAAACTTCATTTCGCACAAAAAATGCCGCGCACTTGGCGAAGCGTCAAGCCGACAGGCGATGGATGGATCAAGATCGAACAGCTCTTCTCTTGCGTCTTGAATCTTGCTGTCTTGCGTCTCCCCCAATTTCACGGCGTTTTCTCCAAGATTGCGATTGTCATTTTCACGGATATGGCGATAGTCATGTTATCTTGATTAAAACGGGTGGAAGTTTGATCGGTTGTTTTGGCACCATGCAGGCTGTCTGCGGGCTTTTCGCCGATATTTCGCGCTCCACCGAGGCCCATTTCCCCTCACTCCCATATCCATGATCCATCAAGCCGAAGAAGAATCACAATGTGCCCTGTTTGAGGAACCCCGTGCGTTGGATCGCCTGAAAAAACCGCGGCGCAGTTCGTCCAAACTTTCCCAGCCTGAGGATTTCGGTCTCACCGCCCCCTCGCAGTTCGTCAAAAACTATGTGCTCGATACGAACGTGCTGCTGCACGATCCGGCGTCGCTCGAGCGCTTCAAAGAAAACCACCTGTGCATTCCGGTGGATGTGTTGGCCGAGCTCGACAAGTTCAAGTCCGAGCAGACCGAACGCGGGGCCAACGCACGACGCGTGCACCGCAGGCTCACCGAGATGTTTTCCTGCTCGGAAAAAGTCACGCGCGGTGTGGCCACGCCCTTTGGTGGCACCGTGCGCATGGTGATCTACGATCCGGCGATCTGCCCGAAAAATTCCGAGCAACTCAACCTGTTTCACCGCATCTTTCCCGACCGCGAACGCGTTGATCACCGCATTCTTGCTGCCTGCTTGTTGCTCATGCAGCACAACTCCGCGCCAGTGGTGCTCGTCACCAAAGACATCAACATGCAACTCAAGGCCCGCGCGGTCGGCATCGAGTGTCAGGATTACCTCAACGACAAAGTCGATGTGCAGGAGGTGTCGAACTACGAGGTTCATCGTATTGAGGTCGACCCCGCCGAACTTCAGCGCTTTGCGAGCGCAGGCGAGATCGTGCTCGAAGAGGAGCGCTGCGCCGGCGTGGTCATCAACGAGTACGTGCTGCTGAGCGTTTGTGAAAAGCAAACCATGCCCGCGCGCCGCGTGGCCGACGGCAGATTCGTGCGGCTCAACTTCCCCGAGGCGCTCAAGATCCCCGACGGGCAGTCGCTCAAGCCGCTCAACCTTGGTCAGCGTTGTCTCATCGATGCCTTGCTCAATCCTGAAATTTCACTCGTGACTTGCTACGGTCACGCCGGCACCGGCAAGACGCTCGTTGCGGTCGCGGCCGGACTTCACGAAATGTTCAACCGCCGCTACAACGGCATCACTGTGAGCCGTCCGGTGGTGGCGATGGGCGAGCAGCTTGGTTTCCTCCCCGGATCGCTCGACGAAAAAATGCGTCCGTGGCTGCAGCCGATCCACGACGCGCTCGATCTTCTCATGCGCCCGAGCACGCCGCTCGGTCCGCGTCGCAAGCAGCAGAAGGCAAATGCGAATCCCAATCCCACAGGCGTCAAGAAGCCTTACGAAATTCTCATGGAGCAAGGAATTCTCGAAATCGAAGCGCTCTGCTACATCCGCGGCCGCTCGATCCCGAACCGCTTTTTCATCCTCGACGAAGCGCAACAACTCACGCCGCAGGAAGCCAAGACGATCGTCACCCGCATGTCGCGCGATTCAAAGCTCGTGCTCGTCGGCGACCCGGCGCAGATCGACAATCCGTATGTCGATAGCCGCAGCAACGGCCTCGTTTACACACGCAACCGACTCAAGGGGCAGGACTTCGTCGCGCATGTCGCGCTCAACCGCGGCGAGCGTTCAGAACTCGCGGAAGCGGGCGCGAGGCTGATGTGATGACTAAAAGTTTCAAGTGGTCAGTGTTTAGTTTCAAGCGAAGAGAAAGACGAAGAAGCGGCTTATTCTTCGATCCGTCATCCGAGATCTGCTATCCACGATCATCCTCAGCGACCTTGGCGGCTTTGCGGTAAGTCTAATAAAAAAACCGGCGCCCTTGGTGAGGACGCCGGTTTGATTGAATGCTATGCTAAGAGCGTTGATTACTCAGCGACGCCTGCAGTTTCCGCGTTGGCGGCGGCTTGATCGCGGAGCCATGCGCGGCGTGACATTTTCACGCGGCCTTTCTCATCGACGCCGAGGCACTTGGCGGTGACGACATCGCCTTTCTTGACGATATCCTCGACCTTTTCGGTGCGGCCTTCGGCGAGTTCGGAAACGTGGATGAGTCCGTCCTTGCCGGGCAGCACTTCCATGAAGGCGCCGAATGCGGTGATGGAAACAACCTTGCCGGTGTAGACCTTGCCGACTTCGATTTCCTGGAACATGCGATCGATCATTTCCTTGGCGCGGTCGAGACCTTGCTGCTTGGAAGCGTAGATGTGCACGGTGCCATCGTCCTCGATGTTGATCTCGGCGCCGGACTCGGCCTGGATGCCCTTGATGTTTTTGCCGCCAGGTCCGATGAGTTCGCCGATGCGATCGGCGGGGATCTTGACGGACACGATGCGCGGGGCGTGCGGGCTGAGTTCCTTTGGCTCGACGATCGACTCGGCCATCTTTTCGATGATCTTGACGCGGCCGGCCTTGGCGATATGGATCGCCTCTTCGAGCATAGCGAGCGGGAGGCCCGGGAGCTTGAGGTCGAGTTGATAACCAGTGACGCCATCGCTGGTGCCGCAGAGTTTGAAGTCCATGTCTCCGTAGAAGTCTTCGGAGCCGATGATGTCCAACAGCATTTTGTGGGACTTCATCGAGCCGTCTTCGTGGTTTTCGGTGACGAGGCCGACGGAGATGCCGCCGACGGGACGGATCAGCGGGACACCGGCATCGAGCAACGCCATGGTGCCGGCGCAAACCGAGGCCATGGAGGTGGAGCCGTTGGATTCCATGACTTCCGAGGAAACGCGGATGGCGTAGGGGAAGTCGGCTTCGTCTGGGATGACGGGCTCGATGGAGCGCTCGGCAAGCGAGCCGTGACCGATCTCGCGGCGGTTGATGCCACCCATGCGGCCGGTTTCACCGACGGAGAAAGGAGGGAAGTTGTAGTGGAGGATGAAGCGCTTCTCGTTCTCGCCACCGGCGTAGTTGTCGAAATGTTGCTTCTCATCGGCCGGGGCCAGCGTGGTGATGGCGAGCGCCTGAGTTTCGCCGCGGGCGAAAATGGCGGAGCCGTGAACGCGTGGCAGGGTGCCAACTTCGCCGTAAAGCGGGCGAAGGTCGCCGACCGAACGGCCGTCTGCGCGCACGCCTTTTTCCATGATCGAAATGCGGAACGCTTTCTTCTGGAGGTATTCGAAGGCTTGCTCGACATCGAAGTCGGTAGCCTCCGGAGCGCGCTCCTTGATGGCGGCCTCGACTTCGTCGCGCAGGGCTCCAACCTTCTTGGCGCGCTCGGTCTTCGACGGCGCGTAGATGGCGGACTCGATGCGATCGCCGGCGATTTCGTATGCGATCTCAAGGAGGTTTTCCTTGGCGAGGATCTGGCTGAACTCGCGCTTGGTCTTGCCGGCGAGTTTCATGAGTTGTTCCTGCACTTCAACCAACTTGGTGACGGCTTGCTGTGCGAAGTGGAGGGACTTGATGAACTCGTCTTCCGGAAGTTCGTCGGCTTGGCCTTCGATCATGATGACGTCGGTCTTGTTGCCGACGTAGATGAGATCAAGGTCGCTGTTTTCGCGTTGCTCGTGAGTCGGGTTGATCACAAATTGGCCATCGACGCGGCCGACGCGCACTGCACCGATCGGGCCGGCGAAGGGAATGTCGGAAAGGCAGAGGGCGGCGGAGGCACCGTTCATCGCGAGGATGTCGGAGTCGTTTTCACCATCGGCGCTGAGCAGGATGGCGACGATCTGCGTGTCGTAGAAATAGCCCTTGGGAAACAATGGACGCAGTGGGCGGTCCGTCATGCGGCAGGTGAGGATTTCCTTTTCGGTCGGGCGTCCTTCGCGCTTGAAGTAACCACCGGGGAAAACACCGGCGGCTGTGGCTTTTTCCTTATATTCCACGGAGAGCGGGAACCAGGTTTGGCCGGGCTTCACCTTGGTGGCGGAAACAGCGGTGACGAGGATGATGGTGTCGCCGCAGCGGACGGTGACGGCACCGTCGGCGAGTTTGGCAATTTTGCCGGTTTCGATCGTCATCGGATTGGTTCCGACATCGGCCGTGAGTGTATGGATGTTCATTTCTTTCTTCTTTCTTCTGTTGTTCTTCTTTTCTGTGCCTGCGACCCGTGCGACGGGATTGCCGCGCGGGCATTGGTGGGTTGTGACCGCCGCGTCTTGGCGCGAATGAATTTCGCGAGCGAAACGGGCTGAATCACGCGGCCTGCGGGAAGCCACCTGGCTTCATGATGCGAGGGCCGTTTTGCGCAACAGCCACGGGTGGATTCCCATGGCTGCCGTGCGGAGAGTGTCAGTGGCGAAGTCCGAGGCCTTGAATGACCTGCTGGTATTTTTCCTCGGAGCCGTTCTTGATGAAGTCGAGCAACTTGCGGCGGCGCGAAACCATGGTCAGAAGACCGCGGCGGGACGAGAAGTCCTTTTTGTTCGCGTTGAGGTGGTCGGTGAGGTGATGAATGCGCTGGGTGAGCAATGCGACCTGATAAGGTGCGCTGCCGGTGTCGCCTTCGTGGAGTTGATAGTCCTTGGTATTGATTTCTTTGGTGCTCATAATCGTAGGGGATGGATCCAGCCGTGGCCAGGTCGTCCTTGTTTGGTTGGGGGGCGGATGAAAGGAGCCTGTGGCGCCAAATGCAAGAAAATTGAGTCCGCCAAGGGCGTTTTTTGAAATCCCCTGCCCTCTCCGCTTTTTTTGCGGGGATTTGCCGCAAAGCGCGGGAAAGGGTTAATGGAGCGGCGGCTGCCGCTGGAAGCCGCCCCGAATCCGATGGAGATTGGGATGGTCCTTCAGGGTGCTCCAAGACCCCCCATGGATAGAAAATTGCCCGTTTGCATGAGCGTTTGAGAGGTTGAAGGTATCCGCGATGTATTGACATTTTCGCTTGCTTCGCGCCGAGGGCTCAAGCACTTTGTCCAAACTAGATGCCAAACCCATGCGCGCGGTTGATTTGATCCCCTATTCTCGGCGGCACGCCTCAGCATTCACTCTCGTTGAGTTGCTGGTGGTGATCGCCATCATGTCGATCCTCATGGCTGCGGGGGCCATCGGTTTGGGCGGCATGGGGGGCAAAGGCGTCACCAGCGGGGTCGCGACGGCAGAGTCATTGTTTGATGAAGCACGATCGGTTGCGGTTGGGCAGCAGACTCGCGCGCGAGTCTTGGTGGCCAAGGACCTCAAGAACAACCCCGCGGACAATTTGCGGCGAATCGTGATTGTGTCGGCAAAAGTTGATGATGACGGTTCGGAAATATCCCCACCTGAATGGGAGATTTCAAGCCGGGGTGTGGTGCTTCCCGATCAGACTTTCTTCAGCCAGGATTATAGCAAAAAAGACCAGGCGAACTCCACCGGCGTGCTTGAGGAAATGACTTTGTCCGGGGCCAAGGCCGCCTACGAAGGCAACTATTTTTACTACGAATTCAATTCCCAAGGTATCTGCACGACGCCCGGCGCGGGCTTTGTCATCGGCAATGGATCGCGAGGCGTGACCAAAACTGCGGACAAGCCCCGCGTCAACTCATCGGGCAAGTCGGATTTTGGCGGCTTTGTGATTTGGCGCAATGGTCGCACATCGGTCTTCCGCAGTCCGGCGCAAATCGCCAGCGGTATCGATTCCTTGAATCCCGGAGCCACATTCTAACCGTTCATGAAAGCCTTCACATCCCGCAATCGCCGCGGCTTCACCCTCATGGAGACCGTGATCGCCATTGGCGTTCTTGCCGTTCTGCTCACCGGCTTCATCGTTGTCTTCACGCCGGCCGCCGACGGCATCCGCAAGACAATCAGCACGCAGCAAGCAGACCGCCTCACCTCGGCCTTGGAGCAGGAGCTGGTCACGCTGCGGGGCCCAACGGAAACTACGGATTTCAAAACAGGATTCAACAAGGCCTACACTTTCATCAAGGAGTCGAATGTGGCCGCCGAAGCCCTCCTCGTTTATCAATACCGTGGCGATCTTGAAGCTGAGAGGCGAAACGATGGCAGCCTCGAGCCCTTGAAATCGATAGACGGCAAGCTGCCCGGTGAAGACTACTTGGTAGTGCCTATGGCGCGGCGGCTGAGTGATGACATTTTTATTGAGGATTTGGCCGCCGTCGAAGGCCCTGTCTATCTCGTCAAACCCACTCAATTGATTTACGACGCCAACCAATTGGTCTTGGGCGAGCTGGGCAAAATCAAATACCGAAAAGTAGGCGAAAGCACATACACCAACTCTTCAGATGCAGATGAATATGAAGAAGCGGTCATCGCATTTGCCGCCGAGTTCCACCCAATGCCCACGAATGCCGCAGGGTATTTCACAGGGCCTGAATTCGCCAAAAAATTTGCCAAAGCCAAGACCCCCGTGTTCACCCGCAACTTGGCGGTGCGCCGTTGAGCCATTCATTCAAACCCTGTCATGAACCATCTTCAGACTTCCGCCGCCAAGCGCGGTTTTACCCTGGTCGAGCTGATCGTGGCCATGGCCATCACCATCATCATTGTCGGGGTGTTGGTATCCGTCACATCGATTGCCACGGATACATGGAATCGCAGTCGCTCCGAGTTGCGCGCGTCCCGTCAGGCCAAGTCGATGGTGGATGCGATGGTTCGGGATTTCGAGGCCTTGGTGGTCCGCAGCGGCAATGCCAATGAATGGCTGTCGGCCATCACCGAGGCCGATCTCCCAGGTAGCGCAGGCATGTCCAGCGCCAACGCATCCAAATTGATTTTCTTTACTTCGGCGACCGACCGATACGATGGGCAAATCGGCACGACCGACGATCTTGGCGGCGATGTCTCCTGCGTTGCCTATCAACTCGATTACAAGGACCCGCTGACCCTTACTGGTAGCTCTGATTTTGAAACCTTTGTTCTCAACCGCTTGCTCGTGAATCCCGACAAAACATTCGAAAAGTTGCTCGGGCAAAAGGATCTGACGGATGCATTGGATGGATTGACCGAAAAAATCGAAGACCCCGTCAACTTTGTCTGCGAGAACATATATCAGTTCACCGTCACCTTCCATGTGGAGGTGGTCGATACGACAAAAACTCCGGCTGTATGGTCTACTGTCCCTGTGACCTTGGAAGCCAATTCGGACGATCCGAAGGATTTTGAAGAGTTCAGCATATTAGGTGATAAGATTCGCACTCGTAGAGCCAATGAGACCGAATTACAGGATTTTGTTGGGGCGCGACGCGTCAAGGCCATGGATGTCTCCATCACCGTTTTGTCCGACATGGGAATCGACCAACTCAGACGAAGAACGTTTTCCGACACTCAGCAAACAGAGTTTTTGGCCAAGCATTCCTATCAATACAGCAAGCTGGTCCAGCTTCCCAGCATGTGAGGCCCGTGCCCGGCCGTGGGCCTACGAGATCGGGTGCGTAAGCGGGGGCTCCGGCGCACGGCGTTTGATGGTACGTTTGTGCAGGATTTCTCTTCACTGCCGAGCCATTGGGGCTTAAAGAATCTCCGTCATGCCCGTTTCATCAACCCGCCCCGGAAAGCTGATGGCTGCCAACCGCGGAGAAATTGCGATCCGCATTTTCCGCGCCGCCAACGAACTCGGTCTGCGCACGGTCTCGATCTTTGCCGAAGAGGACCGCTTTTCGATTCACCGCTTCAAGGCCGATGAGGCGTATCAGCTCGATTCGTCGAAGGGTCCTGTCGGCGCGTATCTCGATGTCGAGGGCATCGTCGCGCTCGCCAAGCAGAAGGGCGTGACGATGATTCATCCGGGCTACGGGTTTCTTTCGGAAAACGCGCAGTTTGCGAAGGCTTGCGCGCGTGAGGGCATCACCTTCATCGGGCCGTCGCCGGAGTTGTTGGAAAACATGGGCGACAAGACCGCGGCGCGGACGCTGGCTCATCGCTATCAAGTGCCGACCCTTCCCGGTACCGAGGAGCCGATCACCGATCCCGACGATGCGCTCAAGGCGGCGCATGAAATTGGTTTTCCGCTGATCATCAAAGCGGCCTTTGGTGGCGGTGGTCGTGGCATGCGGGTGGTGGAAAAACCATCCTTGTTGCCAGCGCTTTTGAGCGAGGCGCAAAACGAGGCGCAGAATGCGTTTGGAAATCCGGCAGTGTTCCTCGAACGCTACATTTCGCGCGCGAAACACATCGAGGTCCAGATCCTCGGCGACCAACACGGCAATGTCGTGCACCTCCACGAGCGGGATTGCTCGGTGCAGCGCCGTTATCAGAAAGTCGTCGAGGTCGCTCCGGCGATGAACCTCGACCCGAAAGTGCGCAAGGAGCTTTGCGACGCCGCAGTGAATCTCGCCAAAGGCATCGGCTACAACAATGCGGGCACCGTCGAGTTCCTCTACGACATGGACAAGAACGACTGGTTCTTCATCGAGATGAACCCGCGCATCCAGGTCGAGCACACCGTCACCGAATGCGTCACTGGCATCGACCTTGTGCGTTCGCAAATTCTCATCGCCGGCGGCGAATCGCTCTTCGGCGCCGAGGTGGCGATTCCATCGCAAGACGAGATCCCGTGCAACGGCTTTGCGATCCAATGCCGCGTCACGACCGAGGACCCCGAGAAAAATTTCGCGCCCGACTACGGCCGCATTCTCAACTACCGCTCGGCCGCCGGATTCGGCATCCGGCTCGATGCCGCATCGGGCGATGCTGGCTCGGTGGTCACGCCATTCTACGACTCGATGCTCGTCAAGGTCACCGCGATGGGCCGCGATTTCCCGATGGCCTGCCAGCGCATGGACCGCGCGCTGCGCGAATTTCGCATCCGCGGCGTGAAGACCAACATTCCGTTTTTGGAAAATGTCATTGCGGATGAAACCTTCCGCAGCGGTCAGGCCCACACCAAGCTCATCGACACCAAGACCGAGCTGTTCCGTTTCCGTCCGCGCCGCGATCGCGCGACACGCACGCTGTCGTACATCTCCGATGTCACCATCAACGGCAACGCCACCGCCAAAGGCTGGAAGCCCGCCGCCGCGCTGCCCAAGGCAAATGTGCCCGACTCGCTGGTAATCCAACACAACGCGGTGGTGCCGAAGGGCAGTCGCGATTTGTTGCTCGAACTGGGTCCCGAGAAATTCGCGCAGTGGATCCTCGCCGAGAAACGCCTGCTCATCACCGACACGACGCTGCGCGACGCGCACCAATCGCTCATTGCCACCCGCATGCGTTCTTACGACATGCTGCGCGTTGCCGAGGCGATCGCCCACCGGGTGCCGCAACTTTTCTCGCTGGAAATGTGGGGCGGCGCGACCTTCGACACGGCGATGCGTTTCCTCAGCGAGTGCCCGTGGGAACGCCTGCGCCGCTTGCGCGAAAAGATTCCGAATATCTGCTTCCAGATGCTCTTCCGCGGATCCAACGCGGTTGGTTATTCAAATTACCCCGACAATGTCGTCGCCGGCTTCGTCAAGCATGCGGCGGATTCGGGCATGGACATCTTCCGCATCTTCGACTCGCTCAATTACCTGCCCAACATGCAGGTCGCGATGGAGGCCGCACGCGAGCACGGCAAGGTTCTTTGCGAAGCCGCGATCTGCTACACGGGCGACATCAATGACGAGAAGCGCGACAAGTACTCGCTCAAGTATTACATCGCCAAGGCCAAGGAAGTCGAACGCATGGGTGCGCACATCCTTGCGATCAAGGACATGGCCGGTCTTTGCAAACCGATGGCCGCAGAAAAACTCGTCGCCACCCTCAAACAAGAAATCGGCATCCCGATCCATTTCCACACGCACGACACCTCCGGCCTCAACGCCGCATCCGTGCTCTCGGCTTCGGATGCCGGTGTCGACATCGTCGATCTCGCCATCGCCTCGATGTCGGGCTCAACCTCGCAGCCAAACCTCAATTCGGTTTCAGCCGCACTTGCAAAAACCGAACGCGACCCGGGGCTTGATTTCGACTCGCTCAACGAATTCTCCGACTACTGGGAAGAGGTGCTCGGCTTTTACAAACCCTTCGACTCCGCGCCACGCGCCGGCACGGCCGAAGTCTACGAACACGAAATGCCCGGCGGCCAGTACACCAACCTCCGCGAGCAAGCCAACGCGATGGGCCTCGGCCACCGCTGGCGCGAAATCGCCCGCACCTACGCCGAGGTCAACCAACTCTTCGGCGACATCGTCAAGGTCACCCCCTCATCCAAAGTCGTCGGCGACATGTGCATGTTCCTCGTCACGCGCGGCATCCGCGCGGCCGATGTGCCAAAGCTCAAGCCCGGCTCGATCGACTTCCCGGAGTCGGTGATCGACATGCTTTCCGGCGGACTCGGTCAACCCGACGGCGGCTGGCCGGCCGATGTCCAGAAGGTCGTGCTCGGTAATAAAAAGGCTACCACGAAGCGCCCTGGCGAGCTCGCCGAGCCGGTCGACCTTGTTGAAACCCGCGCGACGCTGTCGAAAAAACTCGGCCGCCCAGCCAGCGACGACGACCTCTACTCGCACTTGATGTACCCGCAGGTGTTTGCCGACTTCAAAGCATTCCGCGCGAAGTACGATGACCTTAGTAGTTTGCCGACCAGTGCGTTCTTTTACGGTCTGCAGATCGGTGAAGAAATCGAGGTCGAGATCGACCCCGGCAAGATCCTCATCATCAAGCTCATCTCGATCGGCGAAGCGGATTCCGCCGGCCGCCGCGCGCTTTTCTACGAGCTCAACGGCATGCCGCGCGAATCGGTGGTGCTCGACAACTCGCTCAAGTCGGTGTCGAAGGCGTCCCGCGTCAAAGGCGAACCCGGCAATCCGGCGCATGCCTGCGCGCCGATGCCAGGCATGGTCACCGAAGTGGCCGTTTCACCCGGCCAGGAAGTGAAAGCCGGCGACAAGCTCATCGTGCTTGAGGCGATGAAGATGCTGACGACGGTCAGCGCCGCAGCCGACGGTACGGTTGGCGAGATCCTCGTGCAGAAAGGCGATCAGGTTGACAGCGACGATCTGTTGGTGAAACTGGCGACCGCCTGAGGCATTAAATTTTTCCTGATGAAAAAATCACCCATCAATTTCAAGGCCAGTCGCTCGCCATTGGCGTGCGGCACCTTGGCATTTGCGATGCTTTCATCTTGTACCGCGCCCACCGAGAACCACGCGCAGATTCCGCGAGATCCTCTGATGCCCGCCTCGCTCAATGATCCGCTCGAACCTTTCAATCGCGGCATATGGGAGTTCAACCGAGGGATCATGCATGCGTTTTTGCATCCGCTCTCCGCCGGATACCGCGCGGTCGTTCCCGCGCCGGCACGCGAGTCGGTACGAAATTTTTCGCGCAACATCACCTATCCCGGTCGCTTGTTGAATCACTCGCTGCAAGGCCGCTGGTCCGGTGCGGGCGATGAGTCGCTGCGATTTCTCTGCAACACGACCGCAGGTGTCGGTGGGCTCTTTGATGTCGCCAGTCGCTGGAACATCGGGCGCTCTGAGGCGGACTTTGCCCAAACCTTCAACCAATGGGGCTGGAAGCCGGAAAACTTTGTGGTGCTGCCATTTCTTGGACCGAGCAGCGATGCGGAAACATTCGGGCTTATTGCCGACAAGGCCGCCGAGCCGACGACTTACATCACGGCTGCGCGCGGCGTCTCGGGATTCTGCACCTTCAACCGCTTGAGCGAATCGGCCGACGATGCGGCGCGCTTGCTGAGTGCCGAGGCCGATTCCTATGTGCTGGCAAAGGCCGCGCTCTCCGGCATCGCGAATGCAAATTTCGCCAACCACCGCCATTACGAAGCGGCCGATCAGGCAACGCTCGAAACCCTCGGCGTCGCCGCGATTCGTTGCGAATCATCGTCATTTCCTTTCGAAGGCCGCGTGATGAGCGCGCGCATCGGCTCGACCGGCAAGTCGCTCAAGTTCAACTGCTGGATGCAACGCGATGCCGCACCTTTGGTCTTTGTGATGCCCGGCCTCGGATCACATCGACTCTCGCTTACAGCGCTCGCGGTGGCCGAACATCTTCGCGCAAACGGATTTTCGGTGGTCACGCTCAGCAGCGTCTTTCACCCGGAATTCATGAGCCATGCGTCGACCGCCGCGCTGCCGGCCTACGCGCCAATTGATAGCAATGACCTGCTCGTCGCGCTGAGCGCAATCAACAGCAAATTGGAAAAGCTTCATCCGGGCCGCATCGGCAAAAGTGCGATCGTTGGTCTCTCAATGGGTGGCTTCCAAGCCTTGCAAATCGCCGCGCGCGAAAAATCCCAGAGCAAGGAGCTGATCAAAGCCGACCGCTATGTGGCGATCAACAGCCCGGTCGATCTTAAGATTGGCGCCGGATTCCTCGATGCCTTCTACAAGGCCCCTCTTCAATGGTCGCCGGAGCTGCGCGACGAGCGCATCAACGAAACAACTTCCAAGGCGCTCATGATGCTCGCGCCGAGCGGACGCGCGAAGGCACCACCTGTGACCTTCGGTGGCATCGAGTCCAAGTACCTCATCGGACTCAACTTCCGCTTCATCCTGCGCGATGCGATCTTCAGCGGCCAGTCGCGTCACAGCCTCGGCCAGATTCAAGCGCCGCTCTCCTCATGGAACCGCAACAGCGCCTATGATGAGATCAGCCATTGGTCCTACAGCGATTATTTTCACAAGCTCGTCGTCCCCTACTACGCGAACCGCGGCATCAGCGCATCGGAAATCATCCGCGAGTCCAACCTTCGCCACAAGTCGTCTCAGCTGCGCTCAAACTCGAAAGTGCGGGTGATTGCAAACCGCAACGATTTCCTGCTCGGCCCCGACGATGCGGCATGGCTCAAGTCGACATTTCGCGGCAAAAAACTCACGATGTTTCCGAACGGCGGACATCTCGGAAATCTGAGCAGCCCGCCAATGCGCGCCGCAATCCTTGAATCCCTCAAGGGTTTGCGCTGACGGGCCAAGCGTTCGCGCATTTTCCCTTGCCGAGCTTCGTCGGTGGCGCTGGACTTGCCGCCATGATTCGTGTGTTGAATGCATTCTGCCTGATGGCGATCTTCTTCTGTTTCGCTCCCTCTGCGGGCGCGCAAACGATCAAGATGAATGTCGCCGATGGGTTTGATTTCCCGGTCGGCAAGCCGAATGCCGATGGCTATTACAAATCACGTGGACTGCGTTTGCGCTCGCCTCAACATTTCGGTGAAGATTGGAATGGCCGTGATGGTGGCGACAGTGACCTTGGTGATCCGGTCTACGCGATTGCCGACGGCGTGGTGACATTTGCCCACGACGTGCGCACTGGTTGGGGCAAGCTGGTGCTCACGCGTCACGCTTATCGCGACAAGGAAGGCGGCCAGGTCAAGTACGTCGACACCCTCAACGCGCATCTCGATACGATGCTGGTCAAGGTCGGCCAGATGGTGAAGCGCGGCCAGCAAATCGGCACGATCGGCACCAACTACGGCATGTACCCCGCCCACCTGCATTTTGAAATGCGCCACAACATCACTATCGGCGTCGTGCGCAACAGCGTGCCGGCCGACATGGTCAACTGGGTTGACCCCACCGATTTCATCAACCGCCACCGCAAACTCAATCGCGAGTGGCGCTCGGTCTCGGTGCCGATCGGCACCTATCAAGCGTATCGAGGTTTCAAAGGCCTATAATTCGACAGCTATCTCGCGCCGAAAGTGAGGCTGATTCCGCGCCGCTCCCAGGCCTTGTTGATTTCCTCGCCAAGCTGTTCATAGCTTCTTCCATCGAGCAGTACCGCGATCGCATCCTCACCGGTCTTGCCATCGCGCAGGGCCTTGAGAAACGACTTGATGCGCTTGGCGTCGCCATCACCGTCCATTTGCAAAAAGTAGTAGGTGATGAGCAGGCTGCATCCGTAATTGATCTGCGGGTACTGAAGAAATTCGCCATAATCCTGCAGCATGAACTTCTTGAGGTCGGCAATCTGGATGTTTTCTCCAAGCGCGCGGCCGCCGGTGTTTTTGCTGCCATAGGCGGTGGTATAATCAATGATGTCCTTGTGGTTGCCGCGCACGCTGAAGGCGCCCGAGCGATACGGCGTCACCGCGACATACTCGGCGACGCCTTCGGTGAACCATCCCATCGAGCCTTTGGCAAAATAGGGGCGCGGCGTCAGTTGATGGGTCAACTCGTGCGGCAAGGTCTTGCTGCTCTTGTCACGATCCAGCATGTAACCGCTGCCCACCTTGCGAACGCCAAGGCTGTCGAGCGGCACTAGCACCAAAGCGCGACCACCAATGAAAACACCCGCCGATCCCTGCATGCCACCGGCCGCGATGTAATCGTCGTATTGTTCGAAAAGCCTGATCTCGAGTTTGCCATCGGTTTTCTTGCCGCCATCCAACGCGAGCGGCAAACTGCGGCAAAAAAGATGCGTCGCCTCAAACATCAGAGCAAAGCCGCGCACCACCGAATTTGAGAGTCGCACATCGCAGTGGTAACGGTAGTTGGAACTTTCATAGATGAATTTTTTCCGATCCGCATCTTCGCTAACGATCGAAATCTCGGGGTCTTCGCCAAACTTGATGCGGTCGGGCCACTCCGCGTCGAAGTTGATCACTTGTTCGGCCACCTCGTCGGACGTTGACGCAGATTCGAAATGCCGCGCGTAATGCGCGTCATCGGCAGAAAGCTTTGCCAGCGGATAGGGGATCTTGCGGCCGTCCTTGAGCTCGAGCAAAACCTGATCGCCATCAAGCCCGCTCATCCGCGCCTCGATTTTGCGGCCCTGCGCGTCGGTCCAGGTGCGCATTTCCTCGCCCGCACGGCAAATGCCTGCGAATAGCAAAAATCCCAGAACATGATGAATGTGGATCATGTTTCATTCAGTCCGGGCTCATGGCCGGTGGCAATTCGATTTTTCAATGAATCAAGCTCGCGCTCATCTTGTTCGGGAAAATATTGGAAAAGCGGCGGGCATGGGCATCATGGGGAGGTGAACATGGATGCAGCCAATCAAACCGGCGATCATGCCAAGGCCGAAAGCTCCGGCCCGAAGCCCCACAATTTCCGCCGCGATCTCGTCGTACTAATGAAAGTGCGGCTCAACATTTTTGTGCTCATCACGACTTTCTTCGGGTTCATCCTCGCCTCGCGCGGGATGGGATTCGATTGGATGAAGCTGCTGCACACGCTTCTTGGAACGGCGGCGGCGGCTTTTGGCTCTGCCGCTTTCAACCAACTCATGGAGGTCGATCTCGATGCGCGCATGAAACGCACCGCCGACCGCCCGCTGCCCGCGCGCCGCATGGATCCCTTGGCGGCCTTCGGCGTCGGATGGATTCTATCGGCCATCGGCATCATCCACCTCGCGGTCAAGGTCGGCCACCTCGCCGCCTATTTCACCGCCGCAACCATTGCGATCTATGTTTTTGTGTACACGCCGCTCAAACGCGTCCATTCGTCAAACACGCTGGTGGGTGCGATTCCCGGTGCGATTCCGCCGCTGATCGGTTGGGTCGGCGCGGGCCGCGGTCTGGGTTGGGAAGCCTGGTTTTTATTTGGCGTGCTATTCCTTTGGCAACTGCCGCACTTCATCGCGATCAACTGGCTGCATCGCGCGGAGTACGAAGCGGCCGGATACAAAATGTGGTCGAACGGCGATCTCAGCGGAAAAAAAAGCGGGCTGCTTTCGGCGATGTTTGCGATCTCGCTCGCCGCATTTTCCATCATTCCGGCCTTCGTCGGATTTGCCAACATCATCTGGACAGTCGGCGGACCGCTCCTGGCATTGATCATGGCAGCACTCGCCTTCGGCTTTGCAAATGACGGTCAGCGCAGTTCCGCGCGGCGCTTGTTTTTCTCGACGCTGCTTTACTTGCCGCTGGCACTGACGCTGCTGGCGATCGCCTGGAAGACCCGAGCCTGATTTCCTATGAGCAAGCTGATCGCATCGACCCGGCGTCTGCTGAGTGATCTGGCCGGCCTTCAATTTGGTGATCCGGTCGCCTGCGTGTACAACCCGCTTGAGTACGCATGGCGGGCGCATGAGGCTTATCTATCGCGCTATGGATCCGGCAAAAAACGCGTGCTTTTTCTTGGCATGAATCCAGGTCCCTTCGGCATGGCGCAGACGGGTGTGCCATTTGGCGAAGTCGAGGCCGTGCGTGACTGGCTTGGCATTTGCGAGGATGTGGAAAAACCGCTTAAGGAACACCCGAAGCGGCCGATCGAGGGCTTTGCCTGCAAGCGCTCAGAGGTGAGCGGTCGCCGCCTCTGGGGATTGTTTACCGAACGCTTCGGCAAGGCGGATTCATTTTTCAAAGAGCATTTCGTGATGAACTACTGCCCGCTCGTGTGGATGAGCGCGACTGGCGCCAACCTCACGCCGGACAAACTTCCCGCCAGCGAAATGCAGCCTGTCGAACAGGCATGCCTCAAGCACCTCGCCGAGGTGATCGAATTACTAGATCCATCGTACTTGATCGGGGTCGGCGGATTCGCCGAGGATCGCCTTACCCGCGCGGCCGTGGCCTGCGAAAGCAAGGCAATGGTCGGCCGGGTGCTTCATCCATCACCCGCCTCACCCGCCGCCAACCGCGGCTGGGCGGAAGCCGCCACGCGTCAGCTCAAGGAGCAAGGCGTTTGGTGATGGCAATGCGCGTGACTAGCAGGGCGGCGTACAAGCTCAGAGCGTCTTGCCGTGGACTTCCACTTCGATGTAGTGATTCGAATCGTTGGAGGTATTGCCTTGGCTGTGGAGTCGCACATAGCGGCCCTTGGCGCCCTTCGCATCGACCAGCAGGCCGAAGCGTGATTCAACATAGGGACTGTCCGAGCCTTTTCCGAGCTTCGACGAATCGTCGTAATCGTTGTTGTAAATGGTGGTCACGCCGGTTTTAAACCCTGCATCGTCGGAAATTTGGATCACAACATCGTTGTAGGCGCGCTTCTGCGAATGGAAATGCCAGACCCACACGGCGGAGACTTCAGCGCTCTGCTCGAGATCGATCTGCACCCATTGCGGGCCGCCGGACAATTCGACATAATAGCCTTCGCCGGCTTCCTTGTCGCCATCGGTCACGAGTGTGAGGTCGCCTATCATCGGGCTTTCCTCGCTGCCGGTCACCGGCTTGCCTTTGGAAAGCAGCGTGGTGCCCTCGGGCACAAGAAGTTCGGGCGCCTTGGTCAAGGCCTGCACGAGGTTTGGAACATCCATCGGCTGGGGCGTGCCTTCGATTAGCTCGGGCGGCAACACGGTGGTCAGCGGCACCCCGCTCGCGGGTGCGGCTGGCGCTGCGCTGCTGGTGGCGGCTTCCTCTGTGTTTTTCTTTCCGCAGGCGGTGAGGGCCAATGCGGCAATGGTAAGAACGGTGCTGGCGATGTGTTGTTTTTTCATGATCAGACGGATAGGTGTTCGGCGGTGAAATTGATCGGTTCGCGGCTCAGCGCCGAGGGGTTGACCCAGTAAATCGGCGCTTCGCTTTCAAAGGCGTGGCGGGCATCGCAGGTGAGGGCTGCTTTGCCGCGCACGGCTTCGAAGAAATTTTCAAGGTGTGGTTGATGCGGGGGCTTTGAGAGATCGCCGGGCAGCGCGTAAGCCTCGGGTGCTGCCGATTCGTAGGATGCGATCGCATCGTCACTTTGCACCTTTGGTGCTGCGGCCTGACGCTTGAGAAAGCCGCGCGCCACATGATCGTCCCACGATGGCGCACTCGATTCGCGGTAAATGTTGGTGTAAGCCGAGCGCTCGGAGATATTGATGGTCGCTTCGGTGCCCATGAAACTTTCGTAGTACCCGCCACCGGCGCTGGTGGTCGTGAGCACCTGATAAAACGCGCGCACTCCGCCTTGCGGGGTTTCGTAATCGAAAATGGTCATCACATTGTCGAAGTGCTCGCGCGTCTTGAAATAATCATTGCCGCCGGAGGCGAACACCGACTTGGGCGAGACGCCGAGAAACCAGTTGAAAATGTCGATCTGATGCGCGCCGAGGTCGGAGATCGGCCCGCCCGAAAGGTCGCGATAGGTGCGCCAGTTCATGAACTGATGCATGTCCTTGAATCCGTAGCGGGTGAGAATCTCCGGCTTGATCGCCAGCTTCGGGTTGAACGCAATGTCCTGTGACGAGGAAATCGCGCGGTTCCACTGGCCGTTGATGTTGACGATCTGGCCGCAGATGCCCTTGCCCTTGATGAGTTGTTCGAGCGTGTAACGGTAGCGCGGATTGCTGCGGCGCTGGTGTCCGATCTGGCAGAGTTTGCCGGTTTTTTCCATCGCCCTGACCATCGCGCGCGCGCCATCGATGGTGTTGGCCATCATCTTTTCGCAGTACACGTGGAGCCCTGCCTCGAGGCACTTGACCGTGTGCGGGGAGTGCCAGAAATCCGGCGTCGAGACGATCGCCGCATCGAGGCCTTTTTCCGTCGCGAGCATCTCGTCGATGTCGGCATAGCCCTTCGGCGTGTGACCCTGGAGCGCACGCACCTTGGCGATGCCGCCCTTGAGGTTGTAATCCCAGATGTCGCAGACCGCTTGGAAATGAAGCCCGGGGATGTTTGACATCGCATCAAGCAAGACCTTGCCCTGCTTGCCGAAGCCGACGAGCGCGATATGGATTTTTTCCGATGGCTCACCTTGCGCCGCGCGCAGGATGTTGGGAGCGCCAAGCACCAGGCCGGCACCAATTCCGCCCGCCGCCTTGCTTATGAAATCTCGGCGGTTGATCACGCTGGTTTCGTTTTTCATGCTCTTACCACTTCTTGAGGATCGTGAAACGATTGTGCCCGGCCAGCGCGAGCGCCATCACGATCATGATCATGTGCACTCCGAGCCAGGCGACTCCCTCGTCCTGCTTGATGAGGATGAGCCCCCAGGTGAGGCTGATGTAAAGCAACCCCAGCGCGAAAAGCGACGCGCGGCTGGCGATGCCCAAAAGGATGGTGATGCCGAGCACGATCAGTGAGGGCCCAAGCACCTTGTCGTAGAGGCCCAGCATGGCCCCGTTCATCAGCGGCTCGGCCTTGAACTTTTCCATCAACGCCTGGGGCACGCCGTGGTAGTTCTCGAGGGCGTATTGCTTGGTCGATGCCGAGGCGGTGAGTCCGTAGCTGTTGGCTGCGCCGTCGATGCTGACTGCTTCCTGCGAGGCCTTGGAGCCCGCAAACTTTTCTACGCCGGTCTGGATCGCCCGCATCGCCAACCAGAGCCGCAGAAGCAAGGAGGCGAAAACGAGGGCCAAATTGTTGCAGCAGGGTTTTGGCGAGCAGCAGCTGTCTTGGGATGAGTTCGACATGGATTGGGAGGATTTTGTGAAAGAAAAAAATCGGAGGATTTATGGGTTTGCCCATTCAGGCGGAAACGCTGTGAGGGTGGACGACCCACTTTGCGTTGCCAACAACATTTTCCGGCTTCGGCGCGCAGTAATCCCCATCCATCTCTGATTCACACGGGCAAAAAACCGACCGCCCAAATATTTTTCTGTAAAATCGCACATATCAATCAGCCCGCTCAGTTGGTTTGCGGGTTCGGTTCGGAAGAACCGATTTCGAGGCCGACCGCCCAGCGAATCCCGCCCGTGAGGTGTTGGCGGAATTGCGCGGCGGTTTCGACGGGGTTGATCCGATCTGGCAGCGCCGGATCGGTGCTCCAGAGGTCCTCGCGGTGGCCGAGGGAAGTATAAAACACCCTGCCCTCTCCGAACTTCCGCACCCAAGCGACCGGGAAAAAGCCCTCTTGCTTGGGATCGTTCGGATGATGGCGCATGAACCAGATGGAGCGGACCAGATTGCGGTCGTGTTGTTTGATGAGATACATCTCCTCCTGCGCGAGGGTCCATATTTCACCGACGCCGCCGTTGGCGGGGTGCTCCTTATCACCCGCATGGAGCTTCACGGGAACCTGCTCGCGGTGTCCGTCAAACACCCCACAAATCATCTCCGTGAAGGGAAGTGCTTCTTTGAGCGTATCGGTCGCGGCATGCATGCCGATAAAAGCGCCGCCCGAGCGAACCCAATCGGCAAAACCTTGGAGGTCAGGCAGAGGCAAATTTCCCGTGGTGTTGGAAAAAATCACGGCATCGATCCGCGCGTCGCGCAGGGCTTGCGGCGCGAGTGCCTCCAAGGATTTTTTCATCGCCTCATGCCGGGCATGAGCCTTGCGATCGGCTTCGGGTTTCACATCGCGATTCCATGCCTCCATGGCGGCTTGATGAGCCGCAAGGCCTTTGTTGAATTTTTCCAATTCAGCCTGAGGCGCCTCGTCCGAGGGCTTCTTTGGCGGGCGCGGCGCAGCGGGGACTTCGATCGCAGGCTGACGAAGCCACTGGACAATTTCGATATCCGGCGCGGCCTCGTCGATCGCCTGCAAGGCCTTCTCTGAATGGGGAATTGAAGAGTGCCGAAAGCCCTCGGTGATGGTGCAAACCACAATGCGCTTGGGCTCCGCAGCGTGAAGAACATTGGTCACGGCGAGGATCGAGAGGGTCAGGAGCGATTTTTTTTTCATAAAGAGTACGGATGAAAATCCAGCGATTTGGAAGGGTTGTGGATTTTTTGAAATTCGCCAAGAACTACATCAGGATTTCAGCAGAAGCGTGGCCGACATCAATGATTGTTCAAATCTCTAGCACAAATTTTTGCGCGCGGAAAGCCCTGCCATTGAGCCGGGGTTCGAACTGATGCTTGCCCGCGTGATACACACGCGTGGTGACCTGTCGGAATGAATGGGTGCCGCTAATTTCCCAGCGTTCGCCTGCGGCAAGTTCCTTCACGCGACCTTTGAAAACTTTGGGCGTGAGGGTGCCCTTGGCTTTGCGGTGGTGGATGGCATAGTCGAACATCACGCGCAGCGATTGGCGCGACTTGTTATGGATCACAAGTTGATAAGCGATTTTTTCGCCGACGCGGATGGAGTTTCCGTGCAGATTGAATGATTCGATCTCGAGCGAATCGGCAGAGCCGTAGCCGTGTAGCTTGAGCGCGGCGGGGTGACCGCTTTTGAGCAGCGTGCGGCAGGCGTGGCGCGAAAGTTTTTCCAACTGCGGATCATGCGGTAAGGCCTTGCGCCAGCGCTTGAGAGTCTCGATCACCAGTTTGGCATTCCCCTTGCTGAAATCGTTGAGGTGGTTGGCGACCGAAAGGCGAACATAGTCGCTCGGATCGCGATGGAGTTTTTCCAAAAGATCCAATGTTTGGTACGGTGATTCTAGTAGTTCAGGCAGATTGCCGCCCCAAGGCAAAAACGGCCGGCTACCCTCGGACACCAGTCGGCGCACATGCTCGTTAGGATGTTTGCACCAGCGGTGAAGCTGCCGCAGGGTTTTTTCACGATGGTGTCGGATGAAAGGTCGGATCGCAAACTCGGCGGTGAAGCGTTGCGTCATTTGCTCGAGGGCATCCATGGATTCAGCAAAATGCCCAAGCCCGCGGCGCGCGACGATCTCGGTGAGCGGCCACACGGCAAAGCCCTTCAAACCGTGCTCGCCATTGCCCGCAAGCGCTTGCACTAGCACGGCAAAAAGCTCGGGCGCGTCGAGCGGCAATGCCGCCTCGATGTGATCCGCCACCGCATGCATGCGTTGTTTCAATTCGAGCGGCGCCAGTTTTTTCTCAAGCCCGCGAGTGAAGGCTTTGATGTCGAAGCCCGGATGAGCGCGACGGATTTCTGCCGCGATGCTGCGGGCCTTGGCGTAGGAAAAGTGTTCCTTGAATGGCTCCATCACCAATCGGGGTTCTGCTGACGCACAGCTTCGTAGAGGATGATCGCGACGGCGGTCGAAAGGTTGAGGCTGCGGGTGCCGCCCGGTGACATCGGTATGCGCAGCGCCTGTTCTCCGGCGTCGGCGACCCACTCGGCGGGCAGGCCGCGCGTTTCCCTGCCGAAGACCAGATAGTCGCCGGGCTTGAACTTCGCCTGCCATGGATTCGCTCTGGCCTTGGTGCTCAGCAACCAGAATCCAGCATCGGCATCGGCGGAATTTTTCAATTCATCAAACGAATCCCACACGTGCAGTTCGACCTCGCGCCAGTAATCGAGCCCGGTGCGCCGCACATGCTTGTCTTCGAGGGAAAAGCCCAACGGCTTCACCAGATGCAGCGTCGATCCCGTGGCCAGCGCAAGCCTGCCAGCGGCGCCCGCATTGTGCGGTATTTCAGGTTCAACCAAAACGATGTGAAACATGGTCCGAAGATCAATCCTGTCTGCGGCGGGCAAGCGTGAGCGAAAGACCGAGCGCGCCGATGAAAATGAGATAGCACGCAAGCAGCTCGAGGTAGCCCTTGCAGATGCGCGGAATGTTCGGTGAATACGCATCGCCGAGTGATGCCTTCCAAAACGCCGTGCTGCCCATCACGCGGTTGAAGACATAGATGATCAACAGCGCCGCGGCGATGAGTCCTGCTCCGGCGTGCTGACCGAGGGTTGCGATGAAGTGAACGATCACGCGACGGTGCCTCAATGCCGTGATGATCGCCGCCAAGGCAAATGCTCCGGCGACCCAGGCTTCGGGAAAGCGCAGATGCAGCATGCCCGAAACGAAGTCTTCAATCTCGCCCGAGAAGGCAGCCATCAGCCCGAGCCCCAGCACACGGCACACCGGTCGATAGGCGCCGGCGTGCGACGAGGCTCCGAACATCAATGCCGCCGATGCCGCGAGCAGGAAGGCTTGCAACAACTCGACCGTGCCGCGTTCGAGCGGGGCGGAAGGACGGTTTGGCAGCCACGCGGGCAATAAGATCGCTACCGAGCCGGCGCTGATCAGCAACACGCGCAGCAAGGTTCGCGAGAAGGACGGATTCCTTTGGGGCTTGGGCAGCGCGTCGAACATCACATGCGTTTTATCGCCCAACGCATCAGGACGCAAGGCCGCAGCGAGAGCGATGTGAGTGGCACTTAATTTGGGCAAAATGACACATCAATGGTCGCAATCCAAGATTGTGATTCCAGAGTGGATTTAGCGGTAAACATCGCTGCGGTGGCGGATCCGCACCACGTACACCACCAACTTGTGATCCTGAATGTCGTAAATCACCCGATAATCACTAATCCGAATTCGGTAGGTGTGTTCCGAGCCCACTAGCTTTTTGCATCCGCTTGGCCGAGGGTTTTCGGACAATGCTTCGATTGCGGAAATGATCTTAGGCAACCATTGCCTGTCGATACCACGCAGGTCCTTGATCGCCGACCTCGCAAATTCAATTTGCAAGGAGTCCATCGGCAACCAATTGCTTTTTAAGATCCTCCAAAGAGATCCGCTCCTCATCACGTCTTTCAGCGACGCAAGCCAAGTCGGAAACATCCTCCATGAGGCCCTCGTAGTCGGCAATCGGTATTACCACAGCCACTTTTTCACCTTTCTCGTCGGTGAGATACTGGGTTGTTTTCATGCTATCTCCTTAGCATATGTCCCAATCGGCGTCCATCGTTTTCCACAATTAGATGTGGCGGAAAAGGCTCCGCGCGGACTTGATAAACGATTTTTTCAACCTCCTCCCCCCCAATTCAATCCACGCGTTCGCGGATTGGACGGATGCGGGATGGCATTCGATGGTCCAGCCACGATCGATCCCGCTATCCGATGAATTTGAAACATTTCCGCCTGCCGATATTGACGATTGCCGCGATGGCTCAGAGCAGTGTGCAAGCTGCGGAAATTTCGACGCGAATTGCGGATCCGACGCCGTGGTCGAGCGGTGGCGGGATGTTGGAGCAGATGGTGCCGTCGGAGTTGAAGATCAAGGGCGGCATGAACCTCGCGCTGCAGGTGGGAACGATTTACGATTCGAATTTTTTCCTCGACGAGGCCAACGGCGAAAGCGAGACCTCGTTTTATGCATCGCCATTGATCGAATACATCTCCGATCCGGAGGGCGGGGCCAAATCTTCCTTCAAAGCGAGCTATGTTCCATCGTTTCGCGCTTACAACGAGAACTCAGAGTACAACGATGTGGACCATGTCGGCGAAGTGGTTTGGACGCTTCGTGGATCAAGGACCGACCTCACGCTGTTTGGCCGCTACAACGAACTATCCGGCACCGATCGACTGAGTGGCGAGTTTGTGAATGGATCCTTGATCAACGGCGGCCTGCGACTCGAGCGTCGCATCGCATCGCGCACGATCGGTTTTCTTGGCGCGTCTACGGCAATTTCGGATTATTCCCAAAGTGATCTGCAAGGTTCGGAGGTCAACAGCATATTTCTCGGAGGCTTGTGGGAAGCGACTTCGCGCACGGCTTTTGGTTCTTCCGTGCGTTACTCGCGCCTATCGGGCGACGGCGTGCCCGACACCGATGCCTGGGCGCTGTTGTTGGAGGCGCGTCACAGGGTTGGAAGCCGCATCAACTTATCCGCTTCGGTCGGCCCGGAATACTCACAGGACGGCGATGAGGACCGCCTGGGCGTGACGGGATTTTTGCGGGGCACATACAACTTTGCAGAGCGCTGGGCGTGGATTAATTCGATCCGTCATGCCTTGGTGCCAAACTCCTCCAGTTCGAACCAACTGGTCGACGACCTCGTCGTGTCAACCACGCTGCAGCGATCACTCGAAAGAGGTTCAATCGGCGGCGGGATCGAATACCGCTACTCCGAATTCGTCAATGTCGGCCCCGATGCCGACCTGCGCAGCGATGAGCAAAATTCCGCATTTGTTCTCACATGGAGCCGGCCGTTTTTCACTGATCGCGTGACGCTTGATACAAGCGCGCGCTATGCCTTCAACTCGGGCCGCTCGGACTGGGAGCAATTCCTTTTCGCCCTTGCGCTGAAATCGTCGTTTTAGCCTGTCGCCTTGCGGAAATGGATTCGCATCCGCCGCCGATTGCGGCATGATCCGGCGCGTGACCCGGTTCTTCATGCCATGCCTGCTTGCCGCACGGCCGAAAACTTTGCCTGCGGCGATCGTGCCGGTGTGGGCGGGATGCGTGTTGGCATGGAAACTCAGCAGACATTTCGACCTCGCACTCGCCTTGCTCACGCTGGCAGGATCGCTGTGCATCCAGATCGCGACCAATTTTTTCAACGATGCCATCGATGCTCGCAAGGGTGCTGATACCGAACGCCGACTTGGTCCGCGCCGGGTCACCGCCTCGGGCATGCTGAAGCCACAAACGGTGATGACCATTGCTGTGGGTTTTCTGATCCTCGCCGTGCTGTGTGGGCATCAACTTTATCAGCTGCGTGGATGGCCGATTTTGGTCATCGGGATTCCATCTCTGTTTCTCGCGTATGGCTACACCGGCGGCCCCGTGCCGCTTGCTTACCGCGGACTCGGCGAGTTGTTTGTGATTTTGTTTTTCGGTTTCGTCGCCGTGGCCGGTACGGTGTTCATCCAAATCGGCGCATGGCCGAGCGAATCGTGGCTGCTTGGTTTGCAAATCGGTCTGCTCTCCGCCGTTTTGATTTCGATCAACAACTTCCGCGACCGCGAGGAGGACGCGAGCACCGGCAAGCGCACGCTCGCAGTGCGCTTCGGCCCGAAATTTGCCGCGGCCATGATCTGGCTTGAAATCAAAATTGCTGCCTTCGCTGGTCTTGCATGGATTGCCTTCGAAAAACCGATGCTGATGTTTGCCAGCCTACCAGTTTTACTGCTTGGCGCGCGCATCATCTGGGGCGTGCTGACATTGCCGCCTGGCCCCGCATTCAACCGCCTGCTGGCCTTTGCGGGTTTGCAGCTGATCCTCTTCGCGGCCTTATTTCATTTTGCCGCCACGTTTTGATTTCGCCTCATGCAGCCCATTGAATCACCGATCTACATTTCGCGCTACCGCCTCAAGGCGCGGAAGTCGCTCAATGCTGTGTCGTCGCGCACGAGTTTTGATGGTGTTTTGATTCGCATCGATGGCGGCTACGCTTGCATTCATCCATGGCCGGAACTCGGTGACCCGCCCTTGGAAAAATGCCTGGCCGATCTTGCTGGCGAGCGGCGTTGGCCGATCGTGCGTCGTGCCATTCGTTGTGCCGAGTACGACCGCGCCGCGCGGCAGTTCGAGCATTCCTTGTTTGAGGAAATGGAAGTGCCGCAAAGCCATGCGACCTTGGTGGCCTTGAATGCCGCCGAACTCGGCCGCGCGATGGAGGCAGGATTTTCCACGGTGAAACTCAAAGCCGGACGCGACCCGCAGGCGGAGATGAAGTTTCTCGATGAAATGAGTGCGGAATTTCCATCGCTGCGCTGGCGCTTGGATTTTAACGAATCGCTGTCGCCCGATGCGGCGGCGGATTTCATCACGGGGCTTGGTGACAAAACACGCGCCGCAATTGATTTCATCGAAGACCCCTGCCCTTACTCCGATGCGTCGTGGCGCGCCATGCATCAAAAGGTGCGCGTACCGCTGGCGGTCGATCGCGAGGCTTCGACGCAAAGTTCGGCCGCGCAGGTGATGGTGATAAAACCCGCGATCGATGAGCCATTTCTTTTGGCCGAAGCAGCCATCGCTCACCGCCAAAAAGTCGTGCTCACGAGTTACATGGATCACCCGGTGGGACAAACTTTCGCCGCGTGGGAAGCGGCGCGGCTTGGGCTGCAATTTCCGGGCTTGCCGGGGCTTTGCGGATTGCAAACGCATCACCTTTTCGAACCCGAAGCCTTCACCGAATACCTCGGCCCGTGGTCGCCCGAATTCACGGTGCCCGCAGGAAACGGACTCGGATTTGATGACCTCTTGGACGCATTGTCATGGACCCGACTTCATTGATGCATCGCGATTTTTGGAACGACTCCGCGCCATGTGCGGCGGGTTGTTTTGTGGATGCGATACCAGACCTCGCCGAACTCCAGTCGCAGGTACTTTTCGAAACATCGGGCAGCAGTGGAACGCCAAAATGGATCGCTCTCAGCAAAGAAGCGCTGCGTGTTTCGGCCGATGCAGTGAATGCGCATCTTGAAGTCACGAAAACATCCTGTTGGGGTCTCGCGCTGCCGATCCATCATGTCGGTGGCTTCGGTGTTGCTGCACGCGCCTTTGCCGCAGGCTGCCGCTTCGAACATTTCACATCGCGCTGGCAGCCGGAAACATTCACCCGATGGCTGAACGATTTTCAAATCACCCACACCTCACTCGTGCCCACCCAGGTGCATGATCTCGTCGCAGGTCAACATCGCGCACCGCAATGCCTCCGCGCTGTCGTGGTCGGCGGCGGTCGGCTTGATGAAATTACGGGCCGCGCTGCGCGTGAACTCGGTTGGCCGGTGCTCGCAAGCTATGGCATGACCGAGGCCGCGTCACAAATCGCCACGCAGTCGCTTGATTCTCTCAACGCGCCTTATGTTTTGGCACCCATTCCCGTTCTGCCAATTTGGCAAACGAAGCTTGGCGATGATGATCAGCTTCTCATCGCAGGCCCGGCCTTGTTTTCCGGAACGCTCATCAAGCATGACAAGGAGTGGATTTATCATGCGCGAAATTCGCCGTGGCACGAAACGCGCGATCGCGTGCAACTCGACGCGCAAGGCATCACGCCACTCGGACGCATCGACGCATTGGTGAAGGTGCTCGGCGAACTGATTGATCCCCAATCAATCGAACACGAGCTTATCGCGCTTTCAAATAGCAAACTTTCGCCGCAAAGCCTTGTTGTGATTGCCGTCCCGGATTCGCGCAATGAGCATGCGCTCGTGCCTGTGTTCGAGGCCTCAGTGGATCGCGATCTGATGCGTCAAATCCTTGAAAAATACGCCAAAAACGCGCCCGGTCCACGGCGCTTGCATGAGCCTGTCATCCTCAATCCTTTGCCGCTGAGTGCCCTTGGCAAACCGCTGCGCGCGGAAATTCTTCGCATGATCGGTTCATAAAATTCTCGGCAGACAATCGTCGATCATCGCGTTTTAAACTTTCGCAACCGCATCGCAGGCAGCAAATTTGAATCATCCCCGCCGCATGGAAACCGAAGGCCGCATCATTCTTGTCCCGACACCGATCGGCAATCTTGGCGACATCACGCTTCGTGCGATTGAAGTGTTGAAAAGTGCCGACCGCATCGCCTGCGAGGACACCCGCCGCACCGCACCACTGCTCGCGCACCTTGGCATCTCGGGCAAAACACTCGTCTCTTTGCACGAACACAACGAAGCGCGTCGCGCACCCGAACTCGCCGAGGCCGCGCGCAATGGCGAAACGATCGCACTGGTCACCGATGCGGGCATGCCCGGAGTTTCAGATCCAGGCTACCGCGTGGTGCAGGCCTGCATCGAATCCGGCACGCCGCTCGAAGTCTTGCCCGGCCCCTCGGCCGTCATCACCGCGTTGATCGGATCCGGCTTTCCCTGTCACGCGTTTCGCTTTGGCGGATTCCTGCCGGTGAAATCCGGCAAGCGCAAATCCGCGCTCGCGGCCGTATTATCATCCGGCGAAACAGGGATCTTTTTTGAATCGCCGCACCGCCTCGTTTCGACGCTCGAAATTCTCAACGAAATCGATCCTGCCGCGCGTGTCTGCGTTGCGCGCGAGTTGAGCAAAAAATTTGAAACCTACCATCGCGGCAACGCGGCGGAAATTCTCGCGCACTTCCAAACCCATCCGCCCAAGGGCGAGATCGTGCTACTGGTGCATGGAAATTAAGAGTTATTGGTGATTGAGGCTGAAGATGAGCCAATTCTTCACAGGCAGGGACCTTTGTCCCCAAAGGTCCGCAGGGGGCAAAAATTGCGCCTACAATTACAAGGTGGGTTCGTCGAGTCGATCGTCCGCAAGGCAGATTCCATCTTTGAGAATGCAATCGCGACCTTCCGCCGCACACCACAAGCGCCAGACATTGCAGACATTCGGGCGAATGCCGGTCACGGGTATTTTGAGAAAGCCCTGCCGCTTGGCTGCCTCAAAAAGAAGCCTTTCTTTCTGCGTCAGGCGATGCCCGGTCCGACGACTTCCGATTTTCGAACGCGTCGGCTGGCCATGGCTCAACCGCTCCACATCGTCCTTACTCGGTCTTGGCATCTTTAGGACAAAATTTATCCTGTGATCCGATCCGCATAACGATCGAAGCGATTTGAGAGGATGAGAAACGTAGGTGCCCAGAGCCCCACGAAAATTCCGAACCGCTCCGCATGCGCCATGGACTCCTCTGTGGTACCACCGGTAAGGAACCATATCGCGATCGAGGCGATGATCGAAGCAAAGCCAAGGACGAAACAAAGATTACTGAGTTGTTTAAGGGTTTTAGTATTCATGTTCTCTGATGATGCATCTAACAAATGTCTTAGCAAGTTATAAATTAGAGCATTTTTAGAAATTTTATAGCTACGGTGATGGAATCGTAGCGGCAAATGAGCACAGCGACATGGCGGAAGAAAAATCAGCATCTCGCTCTCACAATTTTTAACCGCCAAGCCTTACTTTTTTATGGTTTTGGCATGGCGGTTGAAAACCGCCGCCACTTTTTGCCGTCACGCAATTGATAAAATGCTCTAAGAAAAACTCTGCGCGTCCATGTCGAAGACGACGGTGACATCTTCGGGCAGTGAGGTTTTGGCGAGCACGGCTTGGACATGGCGGGTGAGCGGCCTTGCTTGCGATGAGCGCAGGGTGATTTGAAATCGGTACTGACCGTGGGCGCGCACCAGCGGCGATGGCAGGACTTCGCCGAGCGCGATGCCCGACGGCAAATCTTCCTTGAGACGCAGGTGCAGGGTTTGCAGCGTGAATTCCGCGCGGCGTTCGTGATTTGATCTCGCGGTGAGCACCGCGCAATGGCCGAATGGCGGGAAGCCAAACTGCCGGCGGAATTCCATTTCCTGTTCGGAAAATCCATCGAAGTCGTGACGCCGCGCGAATTGGATCGATGGCGAGTGCGGTGTGAATGTTTGCACGATCACTTCGCCCGCGAGGTCGCCGCGTCCAGCGCGTCCAGCGACTTGCGTGATGAGTTGGAAGGTCCGCTCGCCCGCGCGGAAGTCGGGAATGTGCAGGCCGAGGTCGGCGTTGAGAATGCCAACGAGCGTGACATTCGGGAAATGCAGGCCTTTGGCGATCATCTGCGTGCCGATGAGCACATCGATCTTGTGCGACTTGAAGGCATTGAGCGTGTCGCGCAGCGCGTGCTTGCGGCGCATCGCATCGGCATCGATGCGTGCGATTTTTGCCGAAGGCAAAACTTTGGCGAGCACCTCCTCGACCTTCTGCGTGCCGTAGCCTTGCAGGATGATCGCCGGATCTTTGCACTCGGGGCATTTTCGCGGGACGATCGCCTGATGACCGCACACATGGCAGACGAGTCGTTCGTCGCTGCGGTGATAGGTGAGCGCGACCGCGCAGTGCGGGCATTGGCAGACATGGCCGCATTGCGGGCATTGCAAGGAACGTGCGAAACCGCGGCGGTTGAGAAACAAGATCGATTGCTCACCTTTTTCCAATCGCTGCTCGAGCGCGCTGCGGAGTTTGTCGGAAAGCATCGCAGGCCCGCCCTTGCGCTTGGCGGCCTCAAGCCGCATGTCGACGACGCGCACCATCGGCATCGATTGTCCGTCCGCGCGTTGATCAAGCCGCACGACCTGATATTTTTTCAACTGCGTGTTGTGCCACGACTCGAGCGAGGGCGTTGCCGAGCCCAGCACGATCGCGCATTTTTCAAATGATGCGCGCAACACCGCGACATCGCGTCCGTGATAGCGCGGCACACTTTCCTGCTTGTAGGTGTTTTCGTGTTCCTCATCGACGAGGATCAGGCCGAGATCCGGCAGCGGCGCAAACACCGCCGAGCGCGCGCCGATGACGATGCGCGCCTGGCCTTTGCGAATGCGATGCCATTCGTCGAAACGCTCGCCTTGCGAAAGATGCGAATGCAAAACTGCCACCTTGTCCTGCATCGCCGCGAAGCGTGATTTGAATCGCCGCACAGTTTGCGGGGTCAGCGAAATTTCCGGCACCAAGACCAACACGGTTTTGCCACGATCCAACACCGCTTGCGCGGCTTGCAGGTAAACTTCGGTTTTCCCCGAGCCGGTGACGCCAAGCAAAAGGATCGGCGCCGGCGTCTCTATTTCGAGGCTTTGCATGATCGCCTCCAAAGCCGCTTGCTGACCTTCGTTGAGCTGCAAGGGCGACGAACCCACGACTTCGTCGAGGCCCTCGGCTTCCGGATCGCGACGAACCTCTTCGGTCTCGATGCGCACGAGGCCGGATTTTTCCAAGGCCTTCAATGCGGCATTCGCACCTTCGCCGAGCTCGGTCACCGCCATGCGATTTTCCGGCGCGTGATTCAAAATGCTCAGGATCACATGCTGGCGCGGCGCGCGGCGCGCGAGTTTTTCCATCGCCTCGGCATCGGGTGAATTCACAAGCACCGCGACCCGACGAGTCTTGGCGGAATTTTCCTCCGACCTCACCGCTTCGGGCAACAGCGAGCGGATCACCGTCTCGATGCCACAGCCATAATACCCCGCGATCCACTCGCCCATGCGCAACAAAGCGGGCGTCACCAGCGGCTCGGGATCGATCAGAGCCTCAACCTCACGCAGGCCGAAGTCCGATTGCGCGAGCTCGACCAACGCCAGCACGGTGCCGGTCGCCTGCTTTCTCCGCAAGGGCACCCGCACGCGACAGCCCGCGCGCACGGTCATCCCGGCCGGCACGGCGTAGTCAAACACCAGCTCCGAAGGGCCATCGATCAGCACGCGGACATTCACCGCCCCACCATGCCCGCACCGTCAAGGGCGGCCAAGGCGCAATTCAAAGCCCCCCGAAAATAATTGTTCAAATGAACATCTTTTTTCTTGCGATGCCAAAATCCCTGTGCTCCAGTGAATACGAATCCCAATTCATGAGATTATGAAAACAATGACACAAAACCTGACACAGAATGAAACCCGCCCGGCCGCCAGCGCCGTGCACTCAGCCGCAAACCGCCGCTCCATCGCCAAGCCGGAGGACCCCGCCACAGAGGATGCCGACCCGCGCGGTACGGAGTTCCCCGCCGACTACACCATCTACAAGCCCAACCCGCGCACGACCGGCGGCGTGGTCCGCTTCAGCCTCAACCGCAACAAAGCGGCACTGTTTGTCGATGCCGCCAATCAATCGGGCGAGAAGCAATTCGACTGGGAAAACAAGATCACCATGAAGTGGAACCTCAGCGACATCGGCCAGGTCCTTGCCACCCTGCAAGGCAGCCAAGCCCAGGCGAAACTTTTCCATCAGTCGGAGAAAGCCAACAGCACCTTCGAGCTGACCGTCCGCGACGACCCCGGCCGCGCGCCCTACCTCCTCGGCATGTCGCGCCAAATCGCCGCCGACAAATCCGTGCGCAAAGTCGCCATCCCCCTCACCCACGGCGAGGCCGCCGTGCTTGAAGCCACGCTTCGCACCGCTGTCGCAAGACTGATCGGCTGGTAGACAGTGGATTTTGGAAATTCGTTGGTTCGCAATCGGCGCGTCCCGATGCCAGGATCGGGACGCGCCCTTCCGTTTGTGGTAGGGCGTCGCGGCCTCGCGGCGCCGACACTTTTGGAAAGATTTGCCGCCAAGCCTCCTGTGCTTTGCCGGCGCCACTCTGTGTCAGCGTTTAATGCGCCGCAAACCTCAAGCGCCGCCGCTGGCGATGTTCGCGAACTTGTCGTCGATGAAGTTGAGGACAAGTGCCTCGGTGGCCTCGTCGTTGAGTCGCTCAACGGCCTCGACCGAAAATCCGCGGGCGATGAGCTGGCGGGCGCGGACCGGATCGATGCCACGGGCGCGAAGGTAGAAAATTTCTTCATCGCTGATCTGCGACGAGGTGCTGCCATGCGAGCATTTCACTTGGTCGGCATTGATCTCGAGTCCGGGCATCGAATTCGCCTCGCAGGTGTCGCTCATCAAGAGATTGCGGCAGGTCTGATAGGCATCGGTGTGGTGCGCGCCTTCGTCGACAAAGATCAGGCCCGAGAAAATCGTGCGCGAATGATCATAGAGCGAATTTTTGTAAAGCAGGTCCGAATAGGCGCCGGGCGAAACATGATGTTGGAAGGTGCGCTGGTCATATTCCTGCTCGCGGGCGGGAATTGAGACCGAGAGCATGTCCGAGCGCGAGCCCGCGCCTTCGAGACGCGAGAGTGATTCGTTGCGTGCCCACGAGGCGCCGATATTGAGAATGAAACCCTTGGCCGAGGCATCGCGCGCGGTGGTGGTTTCGTTGATCTGGATGATGCGGGAGACTTCGTTGACCGCTTGGATGGCGACATAGTCGAGCTGCGAGTTTTGTCCGGCCGCGAGATCATTGTAGGCGATCACCACGCCTGGGCTGAGTTCGTCGGCCGAGCGAAATATATCGATCACGCGCACCTTCGAGGATTTTCCCGTGACGACGAGCGTGTGGGGGAAGCTCATGGTGTTCGAGCCACAGGTCCAGTGGTGGACTTCGATCGTGCCATCGACTTCGGTTTTATCCGGCACATGCACGAAAAGTCCATTGGCAACCGAGGCCTCGTGCAAGGCGGCGAACTTTGCCGAGCCAAGCCGCGTTTCCTGTTTCATGAAATGCGCCTTCACCAGCTCGCTGTGCGAAACCAGCGCATCGGCCAACGGCAGGCAGACGATGCCATTGGCGACATGGCATTCGGAGTGGATGAGTTGATCGTTGGCAAAAACAAACTTCGCCGCTGTTTTGCCGAGACCATGCGAGCGAGCGATCAAATCGGCCGCGGGCACATTGCTTGCGGCCATTTCGAAGCCAGCGAAGTCGAGTTGCTTGAGGTTCGAGAAACGCCAAGTCTCGTCATTGCGCTTCGGCGCCGGCAGCGACTCGTAGCGCGCGCGTGCGGCTTGCTGCCTTTCGGTGAACCATGCGGGAAGAGTGGAGGAGGATGTGATAGAAGACATGGGGTGTGTGAAAATTTATATTCAGAGTGATTTATTGAAGCTCATCGGGCTTGGGCAATTTGAAACGGCCAAGGCATATCCACCAACGACGACGAACTCAACATTGCGGGACTGCAACAACTCGATGCACTCTTTGAAGTCGCGGGGGATTTCCATTTGCGGTTCCATACATTTGTGATCTCAGCACCTCGAAGGCGGATAGCCTTTCCTGTGGGGTCTTTTGCAACCAATATTCAAGGCTTCGCGCGTCGTCACCCTCCAGCGGCACGACCTTCGCGACGCTGCGGTTCATTCTGATTTCGTTGCCTTGATTCATGATTCAAAAAATCAGCCCACGCTGCCTTCCATTTCGAGGTCGATGAGGCGTTTGAGTTCGACCGAGTATTCCATCGGAAATTCGCGGACGAGGTCATTGATGAAGCCGTTAACCGCGAGCGACATCGCCTGTC
>Ga0208090_1000035_pt1 | contig 34349 bp, 49 predicted proteins | sample LakMenEpi20Jul12_FD_150718 | JGI IMG/M metagenome (GOLD analysis project Ga0208090, IMG submission 150718) | Freshwater microbial communities from Lake Mendota, WI - 20JUL2012 deep hole epilimnion (SPAdes) | ecosystem: Environmental > Aquatic > Freshwater > Lake > Epilimnion/Euphotic zone ...
AGGTATATTTTGGCAGGGACGCTTTTCCAAAGCGTCCGCCGCGAATGATGAGCCTCAAGGCCTCTAGCTCGATCACTGATAGCGTTCGCGCAGCAGTTTCATCATGTGGACATTGATGTCCCATTGATTGGCCACGGGTTGCTGCGTGTAGGGCAGCACTGGGAGATAGGTGGCTGGGCCAAATTCGGGGCAGATGGTGAATTGCGCAACACCTTCGGCACGACGCGCGGCGATGATCTTGTCCCACCACTTGAGGTGGGCATTGAGCGCGTCGCCCCACTCGGGCGCGCGCGGGTCGTTGACCTGTGGGCCTTGCTGCCATCCGACGCGCGCATGGATGTGCGCGACGGCGGGCAGGAGAGGTTCGATGATGTCATCCTGATCCTCGAGTAAAGATTCGCAAACATTGCACCAATGCGAAATGTCGAGCACAAGGCGGATTGATGGCAAGGCGTCGAGTAACTCACGCGTCCGCCATGGGGTGTGCATGCAGCGGCTGCGATGGGTTTCGTGATAAATCGGGATACCGGTTTCTGCGGCAACCTTTTCGGCGACCTCAAACACGCGCTTGTTTTCCCCGATGCTAAAGAGATCGCGACCGGTGTGGCTGTTGACGAAGATCGGCTGGAATCCGGCAGCTCTGCGCAGGCGTTGTTCGTACAAGCTCAGATGGGTATCGAGATCGCGGTTGGCGGTCATGTAATGTTGGGTCGCGACCGCAAGCCCTTCGGATTTTGCGATGCGGATTGCTTCATCGGCACCCGGGTCGACATCGCCGAGGCCAACCTCGATGCCGTCGTAGCCAGCCTCGCGGACTTTGCTGACAAATTCGTTGGCTGGCAGTGATTCGCTGCCCCAACGCGGGCAAATGAAGAGAATTTTCATGTCGGAATGGAGTGGGGGGGAGAGGAGCATGCAATGGCGCCGCGCCTTCCGCAAAGAAGATTCAAGTAGCATCCCGCAGCGTTCATTTTGCGGGATTTTTCGCTGAAATGACCCGCCCGTGGGCGATTTCTCCGAAAACCCCCGAATCGGCCAAAAAAAACTTGCGCGGATGGGGGCTCCGTGATTTTCTCCCCGCCCGCCCGCATGGGCACAACCAACCTTTCCCAATACGGCCATGGCCTACGCAGTAATCAAAACCGGCGGCAAACAATACCGCGTTCAACAAGGCACGAAGTTCGATGTCGAGAAACTCGATGCGCCCGTGGATTCCGAAATCAAGTTCGATGTCCTGCTCGTAGGCGAAGGCGAAACCGTCAAGGTTGGTGCCCCACTCGTCGCCGGTGCTTCCGTCACCGCCAAGGTGCTCACCCAATTCCGCGGACCCAAGGGCGTGGCCTTCAAGTTCAAGCGCCGCAAGGGTTACCACAAAACCAAAGGTTATCGCCGCAGCCTCACCAAGCTCGAGGTGACCTCGATCGCAGGTTAATTTTTAACAACTCACCCACCCACTTCCATGGCCCATAAAAAAGGACAAGGTTCCGTCAAGAACGGACGCGATTCACGCAGCAAGCGCCTCGGCGTGAAGAAATTCGGCGGCCAGGCCGTCATCGCCGGCAACATCATCATCCGCCAGCGCGGCACCAAGGTGCATCCGGGTCTTGGCGTTGGCATCGGTCGCGACCACACCCTCTTCGCGCTCGTCGACGGATGCGTGAAATTCGATCGTGAAGCTCGCCGCGTGAATGTGGTGGCCATTGCCAACTGATGGTTGGCTGACCTAACGGTTCTTATCCAAGTTTACAAAAAAGCCCGTGAGTTGATCACGGGCTTTTTTGTTGGGTAAATCCAAGGGTGGTATTTACAGCAAACCTTGCTCACGCAGCTCGGCGTCGACTTCATCGTGGTCTGGCGCTCCGATGCCTGCGTCGCGGATGCCCTGGATCCTGCGTCGCACACCCACACGGCTTTTGGGGCCGGTCACGAGGTTGTTGAGACCATCAACGACGAACGGAAGCAAAGCAGCCACCCCAAGCGCGCCGATGCCGATGCCGAATCCGCGGCGGGCGCTGCGATGCATCAGATCACCAATCAGGAATCCCGCGGCGGCGCCAAGCAGGGTCGGTGCGGCAAGCGCACTGGTCTCTATCCAAGCGGGTTTCGATCCGGAATGTTCGGCAGGCATGTAGTTAATCTAGCCGATTGGCCGCGCTAGGACAACCATGGAAACAAAAATTTCCTGCGATTGCGGCTTTTCCACTCGGTCGGCATCCCGCAACTTGGCGGGGACATGCCATCGCCCAACCAAACCTATGCGCTGATCCTTGCCGGCGGATCCGGCACGCGCTTCTGGCCCCTGAGCCGCAACTCGTGCCCGAAGCAACTGCTCGACCTCTTCGGGTCGGGCACGCTGCTTGAGCAGACCATTCGCCGCCTCGATGGCTTGGTGCCGCTCGAGCAGATCTTTGTGCTCACCAATGAGAAGCAGGTTGATGCCGTGCGTGCGGCCGCGCCGATGTTGCCTGCGGCCAATGTGTTTGCGGAGCCCGCCAAGCGCGACACCGCTCCAGCGGTCGCCCTTGGCATCGGGCTCGTCGCCGCAAAAAATCCCGACGCGGTGATGCTGGTGCTTCCGTCCGATCAACTCATTCAGGACACCGCTTCGTTTCAAGAGGTGTTGAGCGATGCGATGCGCAGTGCGGAGTCTGCCGACGGGCTAGTCACGATCGGCATCCAACCGACATGGGCTTGCCCGTCGTACGGTTACATCGAACGAGGCGAACGCGCGGTGATTGCGGGACTCGAATGCGAAAACCCGCCCTTCGAAGTGAAATGCTTTCGCGAAAAACCTAACCCCGAGCTGGCCGAACAGTTTCTCCGCCAGGGTGGTTTCACCTGGAACGCCGGCATGTTCGTTTGGAAAATCGCAACCGTTGTCGAACAACTCGCGCGCCATGCGCCGGAGCTCGCCGAATTCATTTCCGAGGTCCGCCAATCGAAAGATGTCCACGCGACCATCGCCGCGCAATTTCCCAAGCTTCCCGCAAGGTCGATCGATTACGCGCTCATGGAAAAGGCCGACCGCGTGCTCAACATCGAGGCCACCTTCGACTGGGACGACGTCGGCTCGTGGATCTCGATTGCCAAATACTTGCCGAAATACGGAGAGAGCAACCGCTCAAACAGCGAGCTCACCGAGATCGATTCGGAAAACAACATCGTCTTCAACGCCCGCGCCCAAAGCCGTGTCGCGCTGCTCGGCGTGGATGATTTGATCATCGTGCAAACCGAGGACGCGCTGCTCGTTGCCAATCGCCATCAGGCCGATGCCATCAAGCAACTCACCGATGTACTGCCGGAGCATTTGCTTTGATTCTGAAATCAGCGATGGTGACCACTGATTTCACAGATTGACTGATTGGAAGAGGGATTTCGATTTAAGTTCCGATTCGCTTCTTCTTATCAATCAGTACATCAGTGAAATCAGTGGTCGAATTATCATAGCAAAAGTAGCGCGCTGATTTCACATCAAACACAAAACACTTTGAATAAGGCTGATTTCAACTCATCGCATCCCGCGCTCGGGATTGATCACGGCGACGCCCGCATCGGCATCGCTGCGACGGATGACTTTGGCATTCTGGCGCATCCGGTTGAGACGATCGATTGCAAGAAGCTCGATTCCATCGAGCGCATCGCGCAGCTTGTGCAACTTCGCGGCATACGGACACTCGTGGTCGGCTTGCCGCTGCGCATGGATGGCAGTGAGGGTGATGCGGCCGCAAAGGTGCGTGCCTTTGCTTCGCAACTTCACGAACGCATCGGCACGGTGCCATTGGTGTTTGTCGATGAGACCCTCACCACATCAAGCGCCGCCGCCAAGCTGCGTGAAGCCGGACGCAAGGCGCGTCAGCAAAAGCCGTTGATCGATCAGGCGGCTGCGGTCGAAATCCTCAACCTCTGGATGGGCAACGATTGGCAGGAAGCGTGAGCTTCAAACCGTGGCGGCGGTTTCCAACCGCCATGCCCAAGCATCAAAACCCGAAAACAGAAATTGAAACCACGAAACACACGAAGTTTCACGAAAGGTACGGGTTTTCATGCGTACTTCTTTCACCATTTTGGAAGGCCATAAAATCACCTAGGTTCTCCTATTTCGTGTTGTTTCGTGACTTTCGTGGTTCCTTTCTCTGAATTTGGCATAAACCCGATTTGATCTGCAGATGCAGGGCGGGCTTCATCCCCAGAAACAACCATGCTCGTCCTCGTGCACCACGGCGAGAAACTCATCGAAAAACACCGCCTCTGGATGGGGTGGATAGGAGTGCCATTTAATGTCTGCTCGCATCCAATAAATCTTCCAGCGGTTCGTCTTGCGATTGTAGGTCGCCTTGGCTGCGGGTTCCTCGATTTTTTGACTCTCGTCCTGCCATGAGGGACGGATCGAATAGATCACCACACTTTGGCCCTCGATGCGCCAACCCAGATCCAGCATGTGACGAATTTCCTCAGGCGGACGGCGTTTGGTTAGGAAATCTGCCATGGCAGATTCGATGGAGGCGGTTTGTTCTGTCGTAAAGGCCATCGTTTTTTTGGTGGATCAGTTTCCCTCGACCAGCGTGATATGTTAATTGGTCAGGCTATGGAGAAATGATGAGAGTATAACTGTGGCGGCGGTTTCCAACCGCCATGCCCAAGCACCACCCTCGCTCTAACGCAAGCCCACCGGCGCACCAAGGATCTCGCGGGTGATCACTGCCTTGCGCAGTTCACCGCGGTTTCTCAGCATGCCGCGCAATGATGCGGTGACGACGACCGGCGCTTTACCTTTGGCGTTGGCGCGCTCGCGTGTCGCAGCGGCATTGCCGGTTGTGATCGTCTTGGCCTCGCGGATTTGGCGGAGTTGCTCGCGCAGCGCATTTTGTCGTTCGAGCTCGCGGTTGGGCGCTGGCTCCCGCGCGGGCAATGCGTTGCGGGCGCTGTGGCTTGGAATCGGTGGCGGCTGATTCGTCATCGGCTCCGGCTCCCATGTTTCATACGGCCCGAAGATTTCCTGCTCATCCGGCAGCTCACCGGCCTCGCGCGCTTCGCGTTCGGCCTGCTTTGTGTCATGGCGGCTTTTCAGCCACGAGGCGAAAGCAAACCCCACGATGAGAAGGATTTGGAAATGATCGAAGATCCAGTCCATGTGCTTAGGGTCGAAGGAAGAAAAGTCGGATCAGTTGCCGTCCTTGGCGATGTTGGCGCGCATCTGCGTGTCGGACTTCACATTTTCCATCTTGTAGTAATCCATAACACCGAGGTGACCGCTGCGGAAGGCTTCGGCCATCGCGAGTGGCACTTGGGCTTCGGCTTCGACGACCTTGGCTTTCATTTCCGCCACGCGGGCGACCATTTCCTGCTCAAGTGCCACGGCGGCTGCGCGGCGAATTTCTGCCTGGGCCTGAGCCATGTTCTTGTTGGCCTCGGCCTGCGCTTCTTGGAGTTGAGCGCCAACGTTTTCGCCGACATCGACATCGGCAATGTCGATCGAAAGAATTTCAAACGCCGTGCCCACATCGAGTCCGCGGTGAAGTACGACCTTCGAAATTGAGTCGGGCGACTCGAGCACTGTCTTGTAAGTTTCGGCCGAACCGATGGTCGTGACGATACCTTCGCCGACGCGGGCGATGATGGTTTCCTCCTTCGCACCGCCGACGAAGCGGTCGAGGTTGGTGCGCACTGTGACGCGCGCGCGGACTTTCACCTGAATGCCGTCCTTGGCAACGCCGTCGATGGTTGTGCGGCCGGATGCGGGATTCGGGCAGTCGATGACTTTCGGGTCGACCGAAGTGCGTACCGCCTCGACCACGCTCTTGCCGGAGCCTTTGGTCGCGAGGTCGATCGCGCAGGCGCGGTTCCAATCGAGCACGATGCCTGCCTTTTGCGCGGCGATGAGTGCTTGGATCGTCGGGATCACATTGCCGCCGGCGAGGAAGTGAGCTTCGATGTCATTGATTGGGATCTCGATGCCTGCCTTTTTGGCGGTGATGCGGGCATCGACAACCATGCCGTAGGGCACTTGACGCAGGCGCATGGCGACGAGATCGGTGAAGCCGACATAGGCGCCGGCAAGCCACGCGCGGAGCCAGACGCTGAAGAAGGAAATGACGATGCCAAAGATGACGAGCGAGGCGATGACAATGACGACGAGTACGAGTGTGGATAGGTCCATGGTGTTTATTCTGGTGTGGGGATGGGAGTGACGATGAGACGGAAATTGTCCGCGCCGACGACTTGTAGCGTCGCACCTGGCGAAATTTGTCCAGATTGGCTAAATCCTTCGTAACGTTTGCCGTTCACGCGGATGTAGCCGCTCGGGGAAAGCAGGGTGATGGCCTCGGCTTGGGCGCCGATGAGTTGCTGCGCCTCGGGCCCGAGTGCCGCGCTGGTGGCGCTGATTTCACTATCGAGAAAGGCGCGGCGGCCGATGCGGGTTTTCGGTAAAATGTAAAATTCCAGAAACAGGGTGATGCCGATCAGCACCAACGCCGTGACGAGTGCCAGCGCGCCACCAGTCGAGCCGAAGCGCGAATAAGCAATCGCACAGCCACCCAGCATCATCAGCGCCGCGATGCCACCGAGGATGCCGCCGGGCACGACCACCTCGGCGGCGAGCAGGATGAGGCCGACGGCAAAAAGCAAAATGATCAGGCTCATGACAGCGTTTCAACAATGAGGCCGAATTCGGAAACGCCCGCGACTTTCACGGGCGTGCCTGCTTCGGCGAAACCCATGGCGAGTTTCGCTTCGTATCGTTTGCCGGAAATCTCGACTTGTCCACTCGGGAAAAGCGCGGTGGCCGCTTTGCCGGTTTGGCCGATCAAATTTTCCTGGCTGTTAGAGGATGCTCCGCCAAGCGCTATCGCGGCCTTGGGTTCACCGCCGACGGCGCTTTCCAGCACCATGCCGCCCCACGGTCCGCCCTTTGGCAGGAACCTCAGCAGTACGAGAAAGGCCACAATGGCCAGCGCGGTACCCGTCAGCACATTAAGCAAGGGTCGCAGCAGCACCTCGCCCGAAAATGTCACCGGCTCGCCAGGCCAAAGGTCGAGCATCATCCACACGAGCGATGCGAGGATCATCGTCACGCCGGTGAGTGCGGCGATCATCGTGCCGGGAAAAAGAAAAACTTCGATGATCACCAACGAGACGCCGAGGAGAAAGAGCAGCACGGGTTCGTGACCGGACAGGCCTGCGACATGATGACCGAAAAACACGATGCCCAGCAGGATGCCGCCGCTGATGCCGAAGACACCGAAGCCGGGAGTTTTGAATTCGATGAAGAGCGCGAGTAGTCCAAGCCCGAGCAGGATCGGCGTGAGGCTGGTGAGGTACTGCGCGAGTTTTTCCGACCAAGTGATTTCGAGCCGCACGACCGAGTAATTCCCTTTGCCGTGAAGTTGCTCGAGCAAGGCATCGATGTCTTTCGAAATGCCAGCTCCGAGCAGGGGCATGGGAGGATCGCCGTAGGTCTTCATGGCCTCCTGCGCGGTGAGCGAGAGCAGCTCGCCCTTTTTCTTGATGACCGACTCGCCGATCTTGAACTCCGAATCCATGTCGATCATCGCCGAGACCACTTCGCCGCGATAACCTTTGCCTTCGGAAATCGATCGCACGCGCGCCTTGAGGTAACTGACAATTTTGCTTCGCATCGTCTCATCGATTTCCGCACCGGTCGCGAGCACGGGTGCCGCGGCACCGATCACGCCCTCGGGCGCGAAGTGAATCTCATCAGTGCCGGCAGCGATCAGCGCGCCAGCGGAGATGGCCTCGCGGTTGACATAGGTCACGGTTTTGCCGGGAAATTTTTCCAAGGCCTTGAGCATCTCGAAGGTCACATCGAGTTCGCCGCCCGGCGTTTCCATGTCGAGCACGATGGTGTCGACCTTGTTCTCGATCGCGTCCTTGAGACCGCGGCGCAGGATGAAGAGCTCGGGCTTGGCGATTTGCGCGCGGATCGGAATGACGACCACCTTGGCCGGAGTTTTGGGCGCTGGCGGCGAAGTGTTTTCAGTCCGCGCGCCAAGCGGCAAAACGCAGGAGGCGAAAACTGTTAGAAGGGCCGGCAACAAATGCTTCACGGGCTCTATCATGCACCGGGATCTTCATCGCGCAAGGCGCCCGTGGCCGAATTGCCAACAAAGCTCTAACCTACGCGAATTCGTAGCGCAGCGCGGAAATGCAGAACAACGAGGCTGTTTCGACGCGCAGCACGATGTTGCCAAGCGACACGGGGATGAATCCAGCAACCAGCGCTGCATTGGTTTCCTCTGGCGAGAAATCACCCTCCGGGCCGACAAGGATTGTGGCCTCGGTGGTCGCCGGATGCGCCCGAAGCACCTCGCGCATCGGTTGCGCACCAAGGGCGAGAGAAGCAATGAGCTTGAGCCCGGAAATTTTTGAGGTATCCGCGATCCATGTCTCGAATGCAACGGCGGGAGAAATTTCCGGCAGCGTGTCTTGCCCACATTGCTTGCATGCCTCGAGCGCGACGCGTGTCCACTTCTCCGACTTGCCATCGCCCGGCTGCACGATCGTGTGGCGCGTGACGAGCGGCTCGATGCCAGCGACACCCAGCTCGACCGCCTTTTGTACGATCAAGTCCATCGTCTTGCCCTTCGGGATCGCCTGCGCGAGCGTGATGCGCGGTTGCGCCGGGGCAGGAGAAACGACCTCGAAAATTTCCAACGAAACGCGGTCGCGCGAAACTTCCAGCACCTTCGCCGAAGCACGGCGGCCATTACCATCGAAGACCGTGATCACATCGCCCACCTTGCCACGCAGCACCTGCGAAAGATGCCGCGCCTCGTCGCCAGTGAGCGCGGCAGCTTGCCAATCTTCAGGCGGTAGATGAAAGCGGGGCATGGCGATGACTCAAAGACTCAAAAGCGGAATTGAAAAGCCGAAACGCTGGTTTTGGGCGTGGCGGCGGTTTTCAACCGCCAAGCCTATCCTCGACAAATGCCCGCTAACGTTGTATCTCATAAACATGATCTTTAGCGCAGTCATTACTGAAGCGGAAGAAGGCGGCTATGTGGCCTACAATCCCGAAACCGGGACTACCACCCAAGGTGAAAGCTTCGACGAGGCCATGGCCAATCTGCGTGAAGCCACGGAGCTCTACTTGGAAGTCTTTCCAATGAAATCAAAGACACCTGCGGTACTCACTTGTTTCGAGCTTTCTCATGCCCAAACTGCCGGTTGTTAGCGGAAAGGAATGCCGCAAGGCTCTCGGTCGACTCGGTTTCGAGGAGGCCCGCCAACGTGGCAGTCATGTGGTGATGAAGCGTGGTGAGTCTGGCTGCGTCGTGCCAGCGCATGTCGAAATCAAGACTGGTACTCTTTCCGGTATCCTTAAGCAGGCGGGTGTGAGTGTGGAAGAATTTCTTGAAGCCTTGGGCCGTTGAAACTTTCAGAAGAGTGAACCCTAATGCAATGAGCAAGATGGGTATGGCGGATGAAATCCGCCACCACGATTGTTTGAGCCTGCCCTACAGATCAAAAAAGCGTTTCGCCTTTTCGAAGAACCCCTCTTGCATCGGCGAGTTGTGCACGCCGATCGATTCGGAAAAAGCGCGCAGTTTTTCCTGCTGATCGCTGTTAAGTTTGGTGGGCACTTCGACTTGCACGCGAACATTCAGGTCGCCGCGGCGTCCGCCGGAAAGTGCGGGCATGCCTTTTTCGCGCAAGCGGAAAACCGTGCCGCCTTGAGTGCCGGCGGGAATCTTGATCGATGACTGACCATCGAGCGTCGGCACCTTCAACTCGCCACCGAGTGCGGCGGTCGAGAAGGGGAGGGGGACTTCGCAGAAGAGATCCGAGTCATCGCGTTCGAAGATGTCGTGATCGCGCACATGCAGGAACACATAAAGGTCGCCTGCCGGGCCGCCGCGCACGCCCGCATCGCCATTGCTGGTCGAGCGCAGGCGCGTGCCGGTATCCACGCCGGCGGGAATGCGCAGCTTGATGCGGCTTTCTTTTTGCACGCGTCCTTCGCCTTTGCAGGCCTTGCAGGGATCGCTGATCGTTTCACCTGCGCCACGGCATTCGGGGCAGGTGGTTTGTTGGATAAAGATGCCCGACTGACGCGAAACAACGCCGCGACCACCGCATGTTTGGCAGGTTTTCACGCCGCCCGAACCTTTAGTGCCTTTGCTGTCGCAGGTATCGCAGGGCATGTAGCGTTCGATCTCGAGTTCTTTCTCAACACCGCGCGCGGCTTCCTCGAGCGAGATTTCCAAATCGTAGCGCAAGTCGCTGCCGCGTTGCTTGCCGGAGCTTTTGCGCCTTGAGCCACCGCCGCCAAAAAATTCCTCGAAGCCACCACCGAAGGCGCCGCCAAATACTTGCGAGAACATGTCCATCGGGTCGTGGAAACCACCGCCGGGACGACCACCACCATTCGAGAATGCCGCATGTCCGTAGCGGTCGTAAGCCGCGCGTTTGTCGGCATCGCTCAACGCTTCGTAGGCCTCGCCAAGTTCTTTGAATTTTTCCTCGGCCGTATGATCGCCGGGGTTTTTATCCGGGTGAAACTTTACCGCGAGCTTGCGGTAGGCCTTCTTGATTTCGTCGGCGCTCGCATCGCGTGAAACTCCCAGAATTTCGTAGTAATCGCGTTTGTCAGCCATGGGGATCAGTCAGCGCCTCCTTCCCCAGCGGTCGGTGCCTTGGAAACCACCACGCTTGCCGGGCGCAGCAGACGTTCGCGTAACTTGAAGCCGCGGCGTGTCACCCGGATGATGTCGCCTTCCTTGATCTCCGCCGATTCCTCCTGCGCCACCGCGTCGTGGAGGTTGGGATCAAAGGCTCCGCTGGCCGCGAGCTCCTCGACGCCTTGCGAGGATAGAAACTCGTTGAGCTGGCGGCGGACCATGTCCATGCCGATGTAGATCATCGACGAGGTGTCCTGTGCCGCGGCTTGCATGCCCATTTCGAAGTTGTCGATCACCGGCAAAAGCTCTTCGAGAAGGCGCTGATTCGAATACCGCACTGCTTCCTCGCGTTCGCGGGCAGTGCGTTTGCGCAGGTTGTCCATTTCGGCGGCGGTGCGCAGGGAAAGGTCCTTCCACTTGGCGGCCTCGGCTTCGAGTTGCTCCCACGGATCAAGCTCCGCCGCGGCTTCCGGTGCGGCATTTTCCTTGGCGGTCTCGGGGTTTTCGACCGGGGCCTCGGCTTCGGGAGCGGTTTGCTTGTCGGCTTGCATGGCGGATAGCTGTAGCCGCGAACGGCCCCGCGTCAACTCCGGTGACAGGGGATTTGCCCAGTACCGCAATGGCAAGGCGATGGATTCCAAACATGCACAAAAGGGTGGTGAGATTTTTCCGCGATGCGAAAAACCCTTGATTTGAAGGCTTTTTTGAAAGCCTCAAGGGCTTTGTGCCGATTTGTATCACAATCCTAACCAAGGCATCTGCCTGCCCGTGACCGCATGCGAGCTAAATGAAAACCCGTTTTTGAGGTTCAATTTTGTAATTTTCCTCTATTTTTTGAGGGCTTTTGGAAAAATTTCCAAGAAATAGCAAATTAGGGCTTGTCAGGTCGGGTCCGAAACCTATTTTCGCCGCCCCGCATAGCGACCTGCCTCTTCGAAAAAGGCAGCTCCCGAAACAGGGTAAATTTATCGGGTCAGCTCCGGAGAAAAGCTTCAACGAGGTTTCCTCGTCGTTGCTCCGGTTTGTCCCCAGTACAACCAGAACCACGCAGGAAATCATGCCGACCATCAATCAGCTCGTTCGCAAGGGACGAATCACTCCGGCCGAAAAGTCGAAGTCGCCCGCTCTCGTGAATTGTCCACAGCGCCGCGGAGTTTGCCTTCAGGTAATGACCCGTACGCCCAAGAAGCCGAACTCGGCTCTCCGTAAAGTGGCCAAAGTGCGCCTCACCAACGGATTCGAAGTCATCGCCTACATCGGCGGTGAAGGCCACAACCTCCAAGAGCACTCGATCGTTCTCGTTCGTGGTGGTCGGGTGAAGGACCTTCCAGGTGTGCGCTACCACATCGTCCGCGGATCGCTCGATACCCTCGGCGTCGACAAGCGCCGTCAGTCGCGCTCGAAGTACGGTGCCAAGCGCCCGAAGGCAGGTGCCGCCGCCGCCCCCGCGAAGAAGAAGTAATTTCAACCACTCAACCCCCAGACCACCCACGCCATGCCACGCCGCAAGCGAGTTTTCACCAAGCCGGATCGCCGCGATCCCCGTTACGACAGCGCCCTCGTCGGTCACCTGATTTCCAAGGTGATGACCGATGGCAAGCGCTCTCTCGCACAACGCATTGTTTATGCCGCGATCGATCGCGCCAACGAAGGCATCGACACCGTCGATCCGCTCGAAGTGATCACCCGCGCCGTCGAGAACTCGAAGCCGCGCGTTGAGGTCAAGTCCCGCCGTGTTGGTGGTGCGACCTATCAAGTGCCGCTCGAAGTTGCCGCCGATCGCTCGGAGTCGCTCGCGATGCGCTGGATCGTTTCCTACGCCCGCAACCGCAAAGGCACGCCGATGCATGTGGCTCTCGCCAACGAAATCAAGGACGCCGCCAACAACCAAGGCGCGGCCGTGCGCAAGCGCGACGACGTCCACAAGATGGCCCAGGCCAACCGCGCCTTCGCCCACTTCCGCTTCTAATCCACCCCCGCGCCACCGCGCGACTCCCTCGTGAATCCAAACAGTCCAGAACGCCAACATGTGCTCGAACGCACCCGAAATATCGGGATTGCGGCGCACATCGACGCGGGCAAGACGACCCTCACCGAGCGGATTCTTTTCTACACCGGCATGATCCACAAGATCGGCGAGGTGCACCACGGTTCGGCCACGACCGACTGGATGGAACAAGAGCGCGAGCGCGGCATCACCATCACATCCGCCGCCGTCACCACCGAATGGTGGCAACGCGTGGAGGAGGGGACCTTGAAGCTTTTCCCTGAGCAAAAGCAACGCATCAACATCATCGACACCCCCGGCCACGTGGACTTCACCGCCGAGGTGGAGCGCTCGCTGCGCGTGCTCGATGGCGCGATCGTCGTGTTCTGTGGCGTCGCCGGTGTCCAACCGCAGACCGAAACCGTCTGGCGCCAAGCGACCAAGTACCATGTGCCGCGCATCGTGTTCGTCAACAAGATGGACCGCACCGGTGCCGACTTCGACCGCGTGTTCGGCGAAGTGAAGGAAAAACTCGGCGCCAATGCCGTGCGCATTCTCATCCCGATCGGCTGCGAGGAAAACCTCAAGGGCCAGATCGATGTGGTCAACCGCAAGGCGGTTTATTTCTCCGATGACGACAAGTTCGGTTCGACCTACACCGTGAGGGAACTCGACGCCGAGCAAAAGAAAGTCGCTGACGAGGCCTACAACGAATTGCTCAACGCCGTTGCTGATGTCGATGAAACGGTCGGCGAAAAATTCCTGATGGAGGAAACAGTCACACTCGAAGACCTCAAGAAGGGCATCCGCCGCGCGACCATCGCCAACAAGCTCATCCCGGTGGCCGGTGGATCGGCCTTCAAAAACAAGGGTGTGCAATACCTTCTCGACGCGGTGGTGGACTACCTCCCCAGCCCGCTCGACATTCCTGCCGCGATCGGCATGGACCCCGAAAACGAGGAAACCCGCATCGAGGTGGAAACCACCGATCACGGGAAGTTCACCGCCCTCGCCTTCAAACTCTGGGCCGACAAGTTCGTCGGCAAATTGGTTTTCTTCCGCGTCTACTCCGGCGTCGTCCGCAAAGGCGACACGGTTTACAACCCGCGCACCCGTCGCAGTGAGCGAGTTGGTCGCCTGATCCAAATTCAAGCCAACGAGCACAAGGACATCGACGCTTGCTACGCCGGCGACATCGCCGCGATGGTCGGCCTCAAGAATGTCACCACCGGCGACACGCTCGCCGCGCTCAACCACGATGTGGTGCTCGAGCCCCCGACTTTCCCCGAACCGGTCATCTCGATGGCTGTCGAGCCCAAGACCGTGGCCGACCAGGAAAAACTCGCTCTCGCACTCGGCCGTCTCTCCGAGGAAGACCCGACCTTCAATGTGAAGACCGACGAGGAAACCGGCCAGACGATCATCTCCGGCATGGGCGAGCTCCACCTCGAGATCATCATCGATCGCCTCCGCCGCGAGTTCAAGGTCGACGCCAACACCGGCGCACCACAAATCGCTTACCGCGAAACCATCACCACCGCCGCCGGTGGCGAAGGCAAACTGATCAAACAATCCGGCGGCCGCGGCCAGTACGGTCACGTGATCCTTTCCATGAAGCCCAATGAAAAGGGCAAGGGTCTCAGCATCGAGAACAAGGTGATCGGTGGCACAATTCCCAAGGAATACATCAACGCCGTCATCAAGGGCGTAAACGAATCCATGAGCAACGGCATCATCGCCGGCTACCCGGTGGTCGATGTTCATGTCGAGATCCTCGACGGCTCCTACCACGATGTGGATTCGAACGAAAACGCCTTCACCATGGCCGCCATCTTCGCGATGAAGGACGGCTTCAAAAAGGCCAAGTCGATCCTGCTCGAGCCGATCATGGCCGTGGAAGTTTCCACCCCCGATGACTACCAAGGCGATGTCATGGGCGACCTCAATCGCCGCCGCGGGCAAATCCAGAACATGGAGTCGAAAGGCAAGCTCGCCATCGTCCGCGCCAATGTCCCTCTCAAGGAAATGTTCGGCTACTCCACTGCCGTCCGCACCCTCTCATCCGGCCGCGCTTCCTATGCGATGACCCCATCGCATTTCGAGCAGGTCCCATCCAATATCGTCGAAGAGATCGTAAGCGACCGCTTAGGCTGATCACTCGCCCTGAAGAACAACAAAAGCAACCGTCAACCAAGCTCCACCATGGAAAATCAGAAAATCCGCATCCGCCTCCGCGCATTCGATCATCGCGCGATCGACCGCTCCGCCCAAGAAATCGTGGAGACCGCCAAACGCACTGGCGCTCGCGTTGCCGGCCCCATTCCTCTTCCAACCCGCATCGAAAAGTTCAGCGTCAACCGCTCGGTCCACGTGAACAAGAAGTCCGCCGAACAATTCGAAATCCGTACCCACAAGCGCCTGCTCGATATCGTCGATCCCACCGCTCGCACCGTCGACGAACTCAAGAAGCTCAACCTCCCCGCCGGCGTCGACATCACGATCCGCATCTGAGCATCCGCCCCATCATTTCCTCTCTCCAAGCCTCCAACACCCCACACTTTTCAGCCATGTCACTCGGCCTCCTCGGTAAAAAAATCGGCATGACCCGCCTCTTCGATCCACAGGCGGGATCCATGATTCCCGTGACCGTCATCAACGTCTCGGGCAACGCCATCCTCCAGGTCAAGACCGTGGAGAAAGACGGCTACACCGCCCTCCAAATCGGTTTCGACGATCAAAAGGAACAACGCGTTTCCAAGCCCGACCTCGGCAGCTTCAAGAAAGCCGGCTCGACGCCGAAGCGCTTCATCCAAGAGTTCCGCCTCGAAAAAGGCGCCGCCACTCCCGAAGCACATCCGGGCCTCGAGCTCTTCAGCGCCGGTCAATGGGTCGACGTCATCGCCGATAGCAAAGGCCGCGGCTTCCAAGGCGCCGTGAAACGCCACGGATTCGGTGGTCTCAAGATGACCCACGGCTCCATGATGCACCGCCGTACCGGCGCCATCGGTTGCCGCTCGACTCCCGGTCGCGTTTGGAAAAACCAAAAGATGCCCGGTCACATGGGCACCACCCGCACTACCGTTCAAAACCTCAAGGTCGTCGCCGTTCGCCCCGAAGATGGCGTGATCCTTATCTCCGGCGCTGTTCCCGGATCCAAAGGTGGCTACGTCACCGTCCGCCCGGCCAAGAAAAAGGCCTGATTTTTCACCGGCCCCTGAAACCTCACCAGACACCAAGCCATGTCCGCCAAGTCCCTTACCATTGAAGACGCCCAAGCCGCCAATTTCGTGTTGGTCGGCCCGGAAAAAGGCCGTCAAGCCGTGCACGACCTCGTCACCGCTTACCGCGCCAACCGCCGCTCCGGCTCCGCCAACACCAAGACCCGTGGCGAAGTCTCCGGCAACAACAAGAAAATCTACAAACAGAAAGGCACCGGCAACGCCCGTCACGGCGACAAGCGCGCCCCGATCTTCGTCGGTGGTGGCGTGGTCTTCGGCCCTCGCCCTCGCGACTATTCGAAGAGCGTTTCAAAAACCGTCCGCAAGCTGGCCCTCCGCCGCGTCCTCGGCGACCTCGTCCGCGGCGAAAAGATCAAAGTCGTCGACTCGTTCTCGATCGCCGATGGCAAGACCAAGTCCTTCGTCTCTGCGATCAGCGCCGTCACCAACCCCGGCAAGATCCTCGTCGTTTCCAACTCGTTTGACGATTCCACCTACCTCGCCGGCCGCAACGTCGCATGGGCCCAACTGGTCACCGGCTCGGATGTGAACGTCGAACAACTCCTCCTCGCGAACTCCGTCATCCTCGTGGGTGATGCCGTTCAAACCCTCGCCCAGCGCACCGCCTAAACCCCGGACCCCACCCCGCGATCATGAAAGACATCTACCAGGTCATCAAAAATGTCCGCCTCAGCGAGAAGGCCGCCCTTCTCCAGGAAACCAACAACGAGGTCACCCTCGAAGTGGACCGCAAGGCCAACAAGCTGGAAATCAAGCAGGCTGTCGAACAGCTGTTCGGAAAATCCGTCACCGGAGTCCGCACCGCCAACTACGACGGCAAGCTCCGCCGCAAGCGCCGGTCCGACGCCGGTCGTACCATCCATTGGAAAAAAGCCATTGTCCGGCTCAAGGAAGGCGAGTCCCTCGACCTCATCTAACAAGCCGCCAACCCGCAGTTCCAATCGCAACACCTCACCGTTCCGCGAGTCATGCCACTGAAAAACTTCAAGCCAATCACCCCCTCCGCACGCTACAAGAATCTCCCGTCTTTCGAGGAGATCACCAAGAGCAAGCCTGAGAAGAGCCTTCTGGTTCCGCTCAAGCGCTCGGGTGGCCGTAACAACACCGGCCGCATCACCTGCCGTCACATCGGCGGTGGTCACAAGCGTCACTATCGCCTCATCGACTTCAAGCGCGGTCGTCACGACGCCCCGGCCAAGGTCGTCGGCATCGAGTACGATCCAAACCGCACCTGCCGCATCGCGCTGATCCAGTATGAGGATGGACAAAAGTCCTACATCCTCGCGCCGCTCGGCCTTGAAGTCGGCTCGACCGTGGTTTCCGGCCAAAATGTCGCTCCCAAGACCGGCAACGCCATGCCGCTCAGCGCCGTGCCACTCGGTACCTCGATTCACAACATCGAGCTCATCCCGGGCAATGGTGGCAAAGTCGCCCGCGCCGCCGGTCAGCTCGCCGTGCTTTCCAACCGCGATGGCGGCTGGGCGCTGGTGAAAATGCCTTCCGGCGAAATCCGCCGCTTCAACGACCGCTGCTTCTGCACGATCGGCCAAGTCGGCAACCGCGACCACATGAACGAAACCTCGGGCAAGGCCGGCCGCACCCGCTGGCAGGGCGTTCGCCCGACCGTCCGCGGCATGACCATGAACCCCGTCGACCACCCGAACGGTGGTGGTGAGGGCAAATCGAAATCCGGTGGTGGTCGCCAGCACCTTCTCAGCCCCTGGGGTCACGCGAAGGGCCAGAAGACCCGCAACCACAAGAAGACTACCACCGTCTTCATCGTCGAGTCCCGCCACAAGAAGAAGTAACGCCCGTCCAACCTTCCACTTTTAACCAAGCAACGATTCCATGCCACGCTCACTCAAGAAAGGCCCCTTCGTCGATCAAAAGCTTCTCGCCAAGATCGACGCCGTCGCCGATGCCGGATCCGACCGCAAGCCCATCAAGACATGGAGCCGCAAGTCGATGATCACTCCGGACTTCGTCGGTCACAACTTCGCCGTCCACAATGGCAAAACCTTCGTGCCGGTCTATGTGACCGAAAATATGGTCGGCCACAAACTCGGTGAGTTTGCCCCGACCCGCATTTTCCGCCAGCACGGCGGTATCGGCAAGAAGTAAGCCAAGCACACCCGCACCACGATGTCCTCCCGCCACACATTCCTTCACAAGGCAGTTGCCGCCGCCCTCGGGCTCGCGGTCACCGCTGGGATGTGTCGCGCCCAGGCCGCCAGTGCAGCGCAATTGCAGGAGATGGCCGTCGAGCTTCAGCAGCAGAACAAAACCCTCCAGCAAAGCCTGGCCGAAGCCAATCGCGGCGAAAAACAATCGGCCGCGCAGCTCGCCCAAGTCCGCGAAAGACTCGCCGCCCTCGGCAAAAACCTCCTCGACGGTGGCGACGACCGCCTCGTGCAAGCCGCCGCCGACCTTCAAATCGCCAACGAGCGCATCACGCGCCTCGAGGCCTCCGCGGTTCGCCTCAACGGAGCGGTCAACGATTTCCTCCGCCAAGCGGTCGTTTCCGATCCGGATGCACGCCTTCGCATCGAAACTTCACTAAGAGAGCTTGACGCCGCCCTCGGTCTCCGCCAGAAGCCCCGTCCCGAAATCCGGTCCGGCACCCTGCAGCAAGCCCGCATCGTCAGCCACGATCAGGAAAGCGGCATGCTGGTTCTCAACATTGGCGAAAGCCAAGGTGCGAAAATCGGCATGACCTTCCGCCTCATGCGCGGTCAGGAAACCTACGGAAAAGCCATTCTCGCCGATGTCCGCAAGGGCGTCAGCGGATTGTTTGTCGAAACCCTCAACAACGCCGCAGGCTCACCCAAAGTCGGCGACCTCGCCAATCTCGAAACACAAGCCCAAGAGCAGTAACACCCCTCACGCCCGCCTCCCATGGAAGTCAAAAGCACCACCAAATTCGTTCGCCTCTCGCCCAAAAAGGCACGCGACGTCGCACGCGAAATTCAAGGCCTGCCGGTATCGAGCGCGCTCGACATCCTCACCTTCACCCCGAAGAAGGCCGCGCAGCTCATCGGCAAGACCCTCAAGACCGCCATCGCCGATGCCGAAAACAATTTCTCCCTCGATACCGGTTCGCTGGTCATCAAGGAAGCCGTGATCGGCAAGGCACCTTCGCTCCGCCGCTTCAAGCCGCGCGCCAAGGGATCCGCTGGCCCGATCATCCGCCACAGCAGCCACATTTCCATCACCCTCGTGGGCTCCGCTCCCGAGAAACGCAAGAAGGCACCGCGCAAGTCGGCCGCCGAAAAGCAGGAGACCACCACCGAAGCCGCCCCAGCCGCGGAACCACAAGCCTAATCATCCCTCACCATCCCACCCCTCAGCACACATGGGCCAAAAAGTAAATCCAATCGCATTCCGCCTCGCAGTCAACAAGGACTGGCGCTCGAAGTGGTATGCCAGCGGCAAAGACTACACCGAAAAACTCCACGAGGACCTGTCGATCCGCGGCTACCTCAAGCGCAAGCTCCAGAACGCAGGCCTTGCCCGCGTTGTCATTGAGCGCGCATGGAACAGCGTTCGCGTCACCCTTCACACTTCGCGCCCTGGCCTGATCATCGGCCGCCAAGGCAAGGAAATCGAAGTGATGACCAAGGAAATTTCCGACCTCTGCAAAGGTTCCCAGGTCAAGATCGACATCATCGAAATCCGCAAGCCGGAACTCGATGCCCAGTTGGTCGCCGAGCAAATTGCCGTGCAGCTTGAGCGCCGGATTAGTTTCCGCCGCGCCATGAAGCGTGCGCTGCAAACCGCCATGGAGTTTGGTGCCGAAGGCATCCGCCTCCGTTGCGCTGGCCGCCTCGGCGGTGCCGACATCGCACGTGCCGAAGGCTACCGCGAAGGCAAAGTGCCGCTCCAAACGCTGCGCGTGCCGCTCGACTACGGCTTTGCCGAAGCTCGCACGCTCTACGGCATCATCGGCGTAAAATGCTGGGTCAACAAAAAGGAAGAAGATGCTTCCGCCAGACCTCAAGGTGACCGCGGCGACCGCGGTGAGCGTGGACCTCGCGGCCCGCGCGGAGGTGGTGGTGGCGACCGCCGCCCCAGCAACAGAAACTGAGCCCATCCCGAAATTTTTAACCAACCACTAATCTCCCTAGGAGGACCCTGCCATGCCTTTGATGCCCAAAAGAACGAAGTTCCGCAAAAGTCACCGCGGAAGCCGCGCCGGCAATGCCCAGCGCGGAACCACCGTCGCGTTCGGTGACTACGGACTTCAAACCCTCGACCGCGGATGGATGAGCAACCGCCAGATCGAAGCCTGCCGCATCGCGATCAACCGTTCACTGAAAAGAAAAGGCAAAGTCTGGATCCGCATTTTCCCGCACAAGTCCATCACCTCGCGCCCGCCGGAAACCCGGATGGGTAAAGGTAAGGGCGCCGTGGAAGGCTGGGTCGCCGTCGTGCGCCCAGGCAACATGCTCTTCGAAGTCGGCGGTGTGCCCGAATCCGCCGCCAAAGAAGCCATGCGCCTCGCCTCCTACAAACTCGGCATCCGCACCCGCCTCGTTGCCCGCAATCCGCACGCCTGATCCATCACCCAACCACTCACCGAGCCATGGCCAAAGCCAAAGACATCCGCGAACTCTCAGCCGACGAACTTCAACTCCGCCTCCGCGACTTGAAGCAGGAAGCCCTCAACCTCCGCCTCCAGAAGGCAGTCGGCCAACTTGAAAATCCCGCCCGCATCCAACAGGTGCGCCGCGACACCGCTCGCGTCATCACCAAGATGAACGCTGCGAAATCCGCCTGATCCACGCCACCAACGCCTATCCCCATTTCACCATGAGCGAAACCTCCACGGACTCGAAAGTCCACATCCGCAAAACCCGCGTCGGCGTGGTCATCTCCGACAAGATGGACAAGACCCTCGTCGTCGAGCACGTCGCGCGCGTTCCGCATCCGCGTTTCAACAAAATCGTCAAGCGCTCGAAGAAGTACTATGTGCACGACGAAAACAGCCAGGCCAAGATCGGTGACCGCGTCCGCATCGTCGAAACCCGTCCGCTCTCGAAGCTCAAGCGCTGGTCGCTCGAGGAAGTGCTCTCCCACTAATCGTTTCAACGGCAACCGCCAATCCCACCCCTCAATTTTCACACCCCACTCGACCTTACTGCCATGATTCAGATGGAAACCATGCTCGCCGTCGCCGACAACACCGGTGCCCGCAGCGCAAAAATGATCGGCGTGCTCGGCAAGCGCAGCCGCACCGCCTGTGTCGGCGATGTCATCACCGCCCACATCCGCGATTCCATCCCCACCGCTTCGGTCAAGAAGGGCAGCGTGGTCAAGGCCGTCGTGGTCCGCACCGCTTTCCCGATCCGCCGCCCCGATGGCTCGATCCTGCGCTTCGATTCGAACGCGATCGTCATCATCGACAAGGACAACAACCCGCGCGGCACTCGCATCTTCGGCCCCGTCGCCCGCGAGCTTCGCGAGAAGGCCTTCATGAAAATCGTCTCCCTCGCTCCCGAGGTGCTCTGATCCGCCACACCAACCTCGAACCGATCCCACTCCCATGAGCCAAATCAAGACTCACGTCAAAAAAGGCGACCAAGTCGAAATCATCACCGGCAACCACAAAGGCAAGCGCGGCACCGTGCTGCTCGTCAACGCCACCAAGGGCCAAGTGATCGTTGAAGGCGCGCGCCCGCTCAAGAAGGCCGCCAAACCAACCGAAGCCAACCCCAGCGGTGGCATCAGCACCATCGACGGTCCCGTTCACATCTCCAACGTCAAGAAAGTGGGCTGAAGCACCGCTTCCGCCCGCGCTTAAGCGCCAACACCAAACCGCGCTGACCCGCAAAACAACATGAAAACAACACCGCTACTGCAACACTACAAGGACAAGGTGGTGCCAGCTCTCACCAAGAAGCTCGGCTACGCCAATCCCCATCAGGTTCCGCGTCTCGAAAAAATCGTCGTGACCTCCTGCATGGGCAAAGCCCCCGACCGCAAGGTCGCCGTCGACGACGCCGTCAACGAAATCCAAAAAATCACCGGTCAGCGTCCATCGCTCACTTACTCGAAGAAGGCCGTTGCCAACTTCAAGCTTCGCGAAGGTGAAGTGCTCGGCGCACGCGTCACACTTCGTGGCACGCGCATGTGGGAGTTCCTCCACCGCTTCATCAACATCACCGCTCCGAACATCCGCGACTTCCGCGGGATTTCCTCGAAATCGTTCGACGGTCGCGGCAACTACGCCTGCGGCATCCAGGACCAATCGATCTTCCCCGAAATCGAAATCGACCAGATCAAACGCCAGATCGGCTTTGACCTGATTTTCGTCACCTCGGCTCCGACCGACGCCGAAGGACGCGCCCTGCTCACCGAGCTTGGCATGCCCTTCCGCGACGCGAAGAAGTCGTCCGAATCCACTGAGGCCGCCGCGGTCTGAACTAAGGAAACCACTTAAAGCACCTAACAAGGAATCCACACCATGGCTGTTCTCACCGATCCCATCGCCGATTTCCTCACGCGTTTCAAAAACGCTTGCCGCGCCGGCAACGAGGAATTCACCGCACCCTATTCGAAAATCAAGGCGGACATCGCCCGCATCCTCGCCGAAGAAGGCTACCTCTGGAACTACGAGGTCGTCACCGGCAAGCGCACCGAACTCAAGCTCAAGCCGAAGTTCGTCGATGGCCGTCCGGTCCTCACCGATCTCAAGCGCATTTCCACTCCAGGCCGCCGCCACTACGTCGGCGCCAACGAAGTGCCACGCGTCATGTCGGGCCTCGGCATCTCCATCCTCTCAACTTCGAAAGGCGTGATGTCCGGCGGCAATGCCAAGCGTCATAAACTCGGCGGCGAACTCCTCGCCAACGTCTGGTAAACCATAAACTCGCGAAAGGAAAACATCACCATGTCACGAGTCGGACTCAAACCAATCTCTCTGCCCGAAAAAGTCGCCGTCAAGCTCGACGGCCGCAATGTCGTCGTCGAAGGCCCGAAAGGCAAACTCGACTTCAGCTTGCCCGAAGGCATCTCACTCCAAGCCGAAGAAGGCGCCGTCACGGTCTCACGCAGCACCGAGACTCGCCAACTCAAGGCTCTCCACGGCACTGCACGCAGCCTGATCAACAACATGATCATCGGCGTTTCAAAGGGCTTTGTGAAGGACCTCGAAATTCAAGGCGTCGGTCTCCGCGCCGCCGTCAAGGGCAAGGACCTCGACCTCTCCCTCGGTCGCTCCCACCCGCTTCTTCATCCCATCCCCAGCGGCCTCACAGTCACGGTGAACGAAAACACCAAGATCAAGGTCGAGGGCATCGACAAACAACTCGTCGGACAGTTTGCCGCCGAGGTCCGCGGCTACTACCCACCGGAACCCTACAAGGGCAAGGGCGTGCGCTATGCCGATGAGAAAGTCCGCCGCAAGGAAGGCAAGAGCGTCGGCAAATAATCCATTACCATCACGGCAACATGAGCATCATCAAACGCAAGTCGATCCGCCAGCGCATCCACAAACGCATCCGCCGCAAGGTCAGCGGAACTACGGAGCGCCCACGCCTGGCCATCCACTACTCAAACCAGCACATCTACGCCCAGGTCATCGACGACAGCGTCGGTCGCACCCTCGTCGCCGCCTCGACCCTCGACAAGTCGATCGAGAAGGCTTCATCGAATGTCGAAAGCGCCCAGAAAGTTGGCAAGCTCATCGCCGAGCGCGCCAAGGGTTCAAACATCAGCAATGTGGTCTTCGACCGCGGTGGTCACCTCTACCACGGTAAAGTCAAAGCCCTCGCCGACGCAGCACGCGAAGGTGGCCTTCAATTCTAATCCAACGACCTGCCCATCATCCCATCATGGTAACGATTCCAGAAAACGAAACGCCTGCTGTCACTCCGGAGGCTCCCATCGCGGAAGCTGCAGCCCCGCAACAGGCCTACCAAGGAGGCCGCGGTCAAGGCGGCGGTCAAGGTCGCGGACGCGGCGGTCCAAGGCGTGAAGAACGCCAGGCACCAACCGATTCCGAAGGCAACGAGCTCGCCGAAAAGGTCGTGTTCATCAACCGCTGCGCCAAGGTCGTCAAAGGCGGCCGTCGCTTCAGCTTCTCCGCCCTCGTCGTCTCCGGCGACAAGATCGGCAAAGTTGGCCTCGGCTTCGGCAAGGCCAACGAAGTCGCCGATGCGATCAAGAAAGCCAGCGAAAGCGCCCGCAGGGTGCTCAAGCCAATGAGCATCGTCGATGGCACCATCCCGCATGAAATCTACGCCGAGTTCGGTGGTGGCAAGGTGCTCCTAAAGCCCGCTTCTCCCGGTACCGGCATCATCGCCGGCGGTGGCGTTCGCGCCGTCTGCGAAGCGGTCGGCATCCGCGACGTGCTCGCCAAGTCGATGGGTTCGTCCAACCACGCCAACGTGGTCAAGGCCACCCTCAAGGCGCTCTCCCAACTCCGTACCCGCGACCAAGTTCTTTCGAGCCGCGGCAAAAAGAAAAAGGAAAAGGCGATCTAATTTATAGACCTGCCTGATCCAGCCAATCCAACATTAGAACAAGACATGAACCTCCACTCTTACAGCCCCAACCCCGGAGCCAAGCATCGCGTCAAGCGCCTCGGCTGCGGTGAGAGCTCCGGCCACGGCAAGACCGCCTGTAAAGGCAACAAAGGTCAAAAGGCACGCTCCGGCAGCGGCACCCGCGTTGGTTTCGAAGGTGGCCAGATGCCACTTCACCGCCGCCTTCCCAAGCGCGGATTCAACAACTTCGACTTCCGCGACAAAACCGGCGTGGTCAATGTTGGCGATCTCGATGCTCGCTTCGAAGCAGGCGCCCTCATCAACGAGGAGTCGCTTCGCAATGCTGGCCTCCTCAACGGCCGCTGCGACCGCGTGAAGCTTCTTGCCGATGGAGAAGTCGAGAAGGCTTACACCATCGAAGTCGACAGCGTCAGCGCCTCAGCCCGCGGCAAAATTGAAAAAGCTGGCGGCACGATCAAAGCCTGATCGACCGATTCCTTGCCGGATATTTTCCGAACTCCGACGGGGAAGCGCCATCACGCTTCCTCGTCTTGCGTCACCACCCAAGCACGAACTCCCCTGAGATCCCCATGATTTCCGCCTTCGCCAACACCTGGAAAATCCCGGAACTCCGGGACCGCATTCTCTTCACCCTCGCCCTGATCGTCATCATCCGCCTCGGCGTGCACATCACGCTGCCCGGCGTTGATGCCACAGTCATCAAGGCATGGCTCGACGACCTTCAGATGCAGGATCCGAAAAGCCCGACCGGTGGCATCACCGCGCTGCTCACGGTCTTCTCCGGCGGCGGCCTCCAGCAGGCGGGCATCTTCGCACTCGGCATCATGCCCTACATCTCGGCATCGATCATGGTGCAGCTGCTCACCGCCGTCGTGCCGAAACTTTCGCGCCTCGCGCGTGAAGATGGCGGACGCCAAAAAATCACCCAATACACCCGCTACATCACGATCGGCATCGCCATTGTGCAGGGTTTCTTTGTCGCGAAGTCACTCACCAGCCCGGGCAACATCCCTTACATGGCCGGCATCGAGCGATTCGGCAATTTGGTGCCCGATCCCTCCTACACATGGATGTTCCTCACGGTCGTCACCATCGTGGCCGGCACAGTTCTGCTGATGTGGATCGGCGACCAGATCACCGAAAAAGGCATCGGCAACGGCACCTCGATCATCATCACGGTCAACGTGATTTCTGCCCTGCCCGGAGCATTGATCCAAGCATGGAAATACTTCATCACCGGCGAAGGGGTCAGCAAATACAACGCGATCATGATGGTCGTGATGATTGTGCTTCTTCTCCTTGTCATCGCTGCGACCATCGCCATCACTCAAGCTCAGCGCCGCGTCGCGGTGCAGTACGCCAAGCGCGTGGTCGGACGCAAACAATTCGGCGGCCAGACCCAATACCTTCCGCTCAAGGTCAACTACGCCGGCGTGATGCCGATCATCTTCGCCTCTGCGGTGCTTTCGCTGCCGCCAATGATGCTGCAGTGGTTTTTTGCGGGTCAGCCATGGGCGACCAAGCTCTACGGCGAACTCGTCGGCGGCGGATTCTGGTACTACGCGCTCGGCGGACTTGGAATTTTCCTCTTCTCGTACTTCTGGGTCGCGATGATGTTCCAACCTTCGCAGATCTCCGAAGACCTCAAGCGCAATGGCGGCTACATCCCCGGCGTGCGCCCCGGTAAACCGACGGCCGATTTCCTCGACTTCACGATGACCCGTCTCACCTTTGCTGGAGCGATTTTCCTCACCGCGCTCTTCGTGCTGCCAGTGCTCACCGGCAAGGTGGTCGGACTTCCACCCGGCTCGCTGGTGCTGCAATTCTTCGGCGGCACCTCGCTGCTGATCATGGTGGGCGTCGTGCTCGATGTGATGCGTCAGGTGGAAACTCAGTTGTTGCAAAAGCATTACGACGGCTTCCTTCGCAAGGGCAAACTCAAGGGTCGCTATGACCGCCTCGGACCCGGTGGCAACACTGCATCCCGTACGGCTCTCGTGTATCTTTGGACGGTGATCGCGGTGCTGATCGTGTTCGGCATCACGGCATACATTTACAATCAGCTCCATTGACCGATCCCACGGCCAGACCGCTGCGCATCGTGCTTCTTGGTCCGCCGGCATCAGGCAAGGGGACCCAAGGAAAGCGCCTCGCCGAGAGCCTAGGCCTCGGCTACCTCAGCACCGGTGCGGTGCTGCGCGAGCAGGTCGAAAATCAAACCGAACTCGGAAAAACCGCGAAGCCGTTTCTCGACCGCGGTCAATATCTGCCCGACGAACTGATGTGCCGGATCATTGCCGACTGGCTCGGCAAACAATCGGGCGGATGGGTGCTCGATGGATTTCCGCGCAGTTTGCCGCAGGCGATTTATTTGGATGAATGGCTCGCGCAACGCAAGCTAGCCATCGACTGCGCGCTTTCGCTTGAGGTGCCCTTTGATGTGCTTGTCGAGCGTATCAGCCAGCGCGTCGAATGTCCCGCCTGCCGCTGGACCGGCCAGATCCGCCAACTGCGCGACGGCAAACACTGCCCGGTTTGCGGTCAGGCCGCGCAATCTCGGGCCGACGACAGCGAGGAAAATTTCCGCAAGCGTCACCAGGAGTTCGTGAAACTCACGCTGCCGGTCATCGAACATTATCGCGATGAGAATCGGCTTTTTGCTTGCGATGCCACCGCCCCGCAGGATGAGGTGGCGGCGAAAATCCTCGCTCATTTCACCAAGCCATCCTGACCGGCGTGAAACGCCTGATCCTCAACATACCCCGACTTTTCCAGGTGTCCCGCAGAACCCGCATCCCCATCAAGTCGCCGCGTGAAATCGAATTCATGCGCAAGGCTGGTTCGATCGCGTCGTCGATCCTTCAAGCGCTGGCTCGTGAGGTCGCACCCGGTCGCAGCACTGGCGAGATCGATCGCATGGCGGCGGAGCTGATGCGCGAGCAGGATTGCAAAAGTGCCTTCCTCGGTTATCGCGGATTTCCCGGGCACATCTGCATCTCGGTGAACGAGGAAGTCGTGCACGGCATTGGCGGCGCACGCAAAATCATGCCGGGCGACATTGTCAAAATCGATGTGGGCATCATCAAGAGCGGCTTCATCGGCGACAACGCAACGACGGTCGCGGCAGGGGACATTCCACTCGAAACCAAGCGCCTTCTCGCGGCCACCGAGCAGTCGCTTTTCGATGCGATCTCGCACGCTCGCGCCGGCCGCCGACTCGCTGACCTTTGCGGATCAGTGGAAGCATTTGTCGCGCCGCGCGGCTTCACCGTCGTGCGCGAATTCGTCGGCCATGGCGTCGGTCGCCGCCTTCACGAGGAACCGCAGATTCCCAATTACCGCCCACAAGGAAAAACTCCCGTGCTCATGCCGGGTATGACGCTTGCCATCGAGCCGATGGTCAACGCAGGTGTCGGTTCTGTACGCATTCTTGACGATGGATGGACGGTCATCACCGAAGATCGCAAACCCTCCGCGCACTTCGAACACACGGTGCTCGTGACAGAAGGCGAGCCGGAAATCCTCACTTGGCGCCCGCGTGAGGCCTTGCCCGAAATGCTGGGCTTGCCAGCGTGGTGATCGTGCCTGCGGACGGTTGCGCCATCACTCGGCTTTCTTGCCGTGGTAGCGATAGTGGCCTTCGATTCTGAAATCGAAGAGCACATTTTCCCACCTCAACTTGTCATCAAGATGGTGGACGATCCATGGCTGCTGCGTGTTGCCTTCTGGCCCCGGCACGACGATGCCGATGTGTTTTTCCGCGCTGGCAAGCGACCACACGACGATGTCGCCCGGCGCATAATCCATCGCATGTCGCGACGGCTTGAGTGATTCGCCATTGCGCTCGAAAAAACGTTGAAGATTCGCCACACGGCGGTGATCGATGTGGGTGTCGGGTCCTGCCGCATTCCACAACTGCGGGTAGCGGTTGAAGTGGGCCTTCATGTCATCATGCACCTCTGCTTGCAGATCGATGCTGGTCTCACGAAAGCAACGGACAATGACATCCGAGGCCATGCCTTTGTCCTTCGTCACATCGCCCATCGGAAATCCGATTCGGTAATACGAAGCGTCGTAAGTGATATCGCGTTTCGAGTACTCAAGAGCCGAAGCCGCGAGTCGCGCTCCGGGCTGTGAGGACTTTTCGAGATGAGAAACAGCCTCACCGACCTGCTCGACCGAGGCGCTCTGCTGCGTGGCGCGCAAACTTGGAATGAGCGGGCGACCAAACCAAAATCCCATGACCGCCGCTATCGAGACAATCACCCAACCACCAAGCCGGTTGCGACGCTTTTGCAGCTGCGGTCGCGGGCCGATGTATTCGATCGTTTCGTAAAATATGGTCTTCTTGCGGGCCATGGGGATGAGCTCCGCCGCGATGATTGGAAAATGCTTCGGGCGAAAGCGACCAATTTCGCGCGTCTCGTAAATTTATCGGGCCGTTCGGCGGAGAACAGTGCGACATGCTGCAAATTAAGCGCCGCGGTAGGCCCGACAAAGCCTGTTGCCATGGGCCCTGCAGGGTTTTTCGCAGGCAAAAGATTAAGAAATCTTAACAATTATGCAAATGCTGAAATTTTCACGAGGTGGATGAATGAATGACGTGGCTGTGGCGTCGAAGATAACGAGCACGCCATGAAAGAGAGATACCTGATCGAAGATATGATGTCACAGGGCTACAACGGAGTGGTCTTTCGCGCCACCGATACCGAGACCGGCCAAACCGTCGCGATGCGAAGGTTTTTTCCGTTCGGCAGGGGCTATGGCGGGCTCGATGCCGACGGCCGGAAAGCCTATGAGGATTCGCTCGTCGATCTGTGTTCCGTGCGGCACGAATCATTGGCCGCGGTCGTGGGCGGTGGCTGTGACGATGTCGATGGGTTTCCCTTCATTGCGACCGCGTGCATCGATGGCGAGACGCTCGAAGTCCTTCATGCGCGCGCCACTCTGGGTATGGATGATGTGTTGAAAGTGCTGAGCGCCACGTTCGATGCATCGTTGTGGCTATCGCAAACTTTTGGGCGCGAAGCGCTGTGGGTGGAAACGGAATTGACGGCGATCATGCGGCGAAATTCCGACAAGACGCATGACTATGTGTTTTGCATTTCTCCCTATAAGTGGCTCGGCATCTCCAATGCGGATAACGATCTGAAAGCACTCTCCGGCCTTGCCTCGCAGTTGCTTCACGGCGTTCCGCATGCAAATGGTGATACAAAATTTTCCGGGCTCATCCATTGGATCGAATGGCTCCGTGTTGCGCCGAAATCCACCACGCTTTCGCAAGCAAGAGGCAAACTTTCGCTGCTCACACAAACCGCCGCCCACGCACCCATGCGCAGGTCGGCACCGCCGCAGCCAAAAGCCAAGCCTTCCACCGCCCGCAGGCCCAAGCGACCCGTCAGAGCCATGCTTTGGGTGAACCTATTTCTGGCGCTCGGCACGATCGCCTTCGGTGGCTACGCGTATCAGGTCAAACACTCGCGTGCGGATTCCAAGACCCCCCGCGCCCATTTCAAGACCGATAAATCTGCGGTAAAGAAATCCGCCGCAAAAAAGAACATGCCGATGAAACAGAACGCAAAGCTGTCCGCGGCATTTGATGTCCCCAGCACCGAGGTGATCCCGTGGGAGAATCATTCAAAATTGCTGGAACATGTCCGTCGCAATGTCACGGTCGAAGGTCCAGCGGAAAGAATCGACCAGTCGAAATCAGGCAAGACGATCTACCTGGTGTTCCAGGGCGGGGGCAGGCCCGAGTCATCACGTGTCGGGATTCGCATGGGCGATGGATCGCCCGATAAAATGAAGTCGAAGCTCGCTCCCTTCGTCGGCAAAAAGATCCGCGCCTCGGGCGAGGTGAAAAAAGAAATGCAAGGGAACTTGTCGAGTCCGGCGGTCATGGTCAACGATGTGTCCGCGATTCGGATAATCGATTGATCCCGTGGAGAATTTGGCGCTCGAGACCCTGATGCTGGCATGTGACTCGCTTGGCGGCTCGCGTCCGGAAAGGATGTTGTTCATCGGCGCCCAGGCTCATCCGACATTGTGTGGTCGGGAGGGTCTCATCGGTTGGCAGCCGCTCAAACCGATGGCCGATGAATGGGACAAAGCGGGATTTGCCCGCAGCGATACATTGCCTGAAGGCAAATGGCCGTGGGTGATGGTGCTGCCGCAAAAATCGCGCGACGAAACGCTGCTATGGTTTGCGCTCGCGCGCGATCGACTCGCCGCGGGCGGGAAGTTGCTCGTGGCCATGCCCAACACCGCGGGAGCTTCACGATTTGAAAAAGAACTCGCGCGCGCCACCGGACGTATCGATTCGATTCAGAAACACAAGTGCCGCGCCTTCATTGCCACCGATGACGGATCATGGAATGAAGCGATCTTCGCCGAATGGCGCGAGCTCGGCCATTTGCGAAAAATCGATGGCACGGAGTTTGTCACGCAGCCCGGCATCTTCAGCAGCGCGCACATCGATCCGGGCTCGCTGCTGCTCGCGCAAAATCTTCCAAAGATCCTGCGCGGCCGCATTGCGGACCTCGGTGCCGGATGGGGCTATCTTTCCGCCGCTGCACTCGATGCCTGCGATGGCATCACCCACATCGATCTCTACGAAGCCGATGCGCGTGCCCTCGAGTGCGCCCGCAAAAATCTCGCAAACTACGCCGAAAAAACCGACTTCCATTGGCACGATGTCACCACCGGCCTCACGGAAAATTACGATGCCATTCTCATGAATCCACCTTTCCATAGCGGCCAAGCCACCGATGTCGATCTCGGTCGCGCCTTCATCGGCAGTGCCATCGCGGCACTCCGTCGAGGTGGAAAATTGCTGCTCGTCGCCAACCGTCAATTGCCCTACGAAGCGGTGCTCGAATCCAAGGCGCTTGCATGGCGCAAGATCGCCGAAGACCCGACTTACAAAGTCATCTTCGCCGAGAAACGCTGATCGCACATTTCCCATGAAACTCGTCAAGCTCCTCGCCAACCTCGGATACGGCTCACGCCGCGAGGTGCAACGACTGATCCGTGCCGGCGCGGTGACCAACGAAAATGGTGACGCGCTGGACGATCACAGCACAACACCGCACGCGGAAATCCGCTTTCGCGGCGAACCACTCGATCCGGAGTTTCCGCTTACGATCATGATCAACAAGCCCGATGGCTACACCTGCAGCGCCGATGATCCGGGATCAACAGTCTATGACCTTTTGCCCGAGCGATTCGCCCATCGCAACCCGGGCCTCAACTGCATCGGCCGCCTCGACAAGGACACGACCGGGCTCTTGCTGATGACCGATGATGGCAAGCTACTGCACAAGATCATCCATCCGAAGTCCGCCTGCCACAAAGTCTATCACGCCACGCTCGCGCGTCCTCTCGAAGGTCATGAGGGTGAGCTCTTCGCATCGGGCACGCTCATGCTCAATGGCGAAACCAAACCCCTGCTGCCGGCGCAGTTCGAAAAAATCGGCGAATGCGAGGCGCTCGTCACCCTGCACGAAGGCCGCTATCACCAAGTCCGCCGCATGTTCGCCGCCGCAGGCAATCATGTCCTCGAGCTCAAACGCCTTTCCATCGGCGGGCTCAAGCTGCCAGAGGATCTCGAAGAAGGGGACTGGCGTGCCCTTTCAGCAGAGGAGATCAAGCGGCTTGTCAATTAGTCGGCTAGGATATGCCTATTTCGGCAGTGCAATTCGCTCGCCGAGGTGCTTGGGCTCGGTGTCGAGGATGTTGACATCGAGCCACATTTTGACGCGCGCGCCAATCTCGCGGAAGCGGGTTTTGATGCCGTTTCCTGGGCCGACATCGCGGGCGTTGTGTCCGAGCGCATTGAGGCCGTGGGCCTTGGCGATGTAGATGGCGCGTTGGTTTTGGAAGCGCTGACTGATGAAGAGGATCGAGTTGAGCCCGAACACCTTTTTGGCGCGCACGACCGAGTCGAGCGTGCGCAGGCCCGCATAGTCGCAGATAATGTGTTGGGCGGGGACGCCGAGCCGCACGAGTGCCCGTTTCATCTTTTCCGGTTCGTTGTAATCATGCGCGCGGTTGTCACCCGAAACGATGAGCGTGCGAATTTTCCCCGCTTTCCAAAGCGCGGCGGCGGCCTCAACGCGATGCTTGAAATAAAGGTTTTCGCGGCCCTTGGTTCGATCGCTGGTTCCGAAGACGAGCCCGACCTCCGATGGTGGTGTGGCATCGACGCTGTCGAAAGTCCTGCCCCGCGCGGCCCAGCTTGCCGCAAGGTTTGCCCATGTGATCGCGAGTAATGCCATGACAAGCATCGCCAACACCGCAAAGCCGGCACGCTTCAACCATTTGGCGGGAATCATTATTTTCATGCGTGGCGAGCGGTTGCGGGTTCCGGCTGGCGACGCGGCCATGTGAGCCATGCCTTCAGGTTTTCCGTCAGGCGATTGCCCGATTGGATCTCCGGTGCAAGCACGCGGAGATGGTTGGCGGTTTCGACGAAACGGATTTTTTCATATCGTCCGGCAAGTTCGCCGTCGACCTCGATAGGCACCTCGCGATCGGCTTCAACCGTGAACGACTCGGTCTGAAAATATTCGACGGATTCGATCAGGTCGATGCCGCCAAGTGCGAGTCCTCGCAAGGAATCGAGCACCAGTCGGTAGCCAGCCTCCTTGTAAACCAACACATCGAGCTTTGAGTCATGGTTGTCGGCCATGCGGAAAAATGGAAAGGGTCCACCGTAGAGAGAGCCATTGCCCGCCAGCACCGCCACACCATCCACGACGCGGCCATTGGCAAGCGTGACGCGCATCTGTGGTGGCTTCTCCCCGAGCACACGCACTGCTGCCAAAAGATAGGCGAGGGGGCCGAGCATTTTTTTGGACTCCCAGGTGGTCTCCTCGATCACCATCGCATCAAATCCAACGCCGGCCATCTGCACGAATGGAATGCCGTTGGCTTCAAACAAATCCACCTCACGCGTGAAACCGTTCTCGATAACCGCAAACGCGCGCTCGAGCGAGGCAAATGGAATGCCCATCTCGCGAGCGAACACATTCATCGTTCCTGCGGGCAAGACGCCGAGCACGGTCTCTGATCCCGCAAGCCCGCGCACGACTTCGTTGAGAGTGCCATCGCCACCGGCCGCTACGACGACCGGCTCGCCATCGGCGGCAAAGCGCGCCGCCAGTTCGCGTGCTTCCTCTGCACTGTTGGTGGCGTAGAGCGCAAAGCGATTTGCGTGTTTCATCACGAAGCGACGCACCCGACCACCCTTTTGGCTGCGCGCCTTGGGATTGAAAATGATCGGGTATCTGCGCGGCAACTTCACACCCCATTCATCGCCGATGCGCGCACGCTTCGCAATCGGATTCGCCATGGGTGAGGGGCGACCGCTCACCCGTCTATGGTCAGGACCGCGAGCACTTGCTCGACCGGCAGCCCCATCACATTTTCAAAGCTCCCGTCGATGCTCTCGACGATTAGCTCACCATGCTCCTGGATGCCATAGGCACCGGCCTTGTCGAGAGGGTTGACCCTTGAAAGGTAGTTGTCGATTGCGGCGGCATCGAGTGGCAGGAAGGTGACATCGGTGGTCTCGTGAAAAACCTTGCTCGTGCCGTCGGGGAAAATCAGGCACACGCCCGTGCGCACCTGATGGGTGCGGCCTGCAAGACGGGCCAGCATCGTGCGCGCTGCAGCGTGGTCGGCGGGCTTGCCGAGTGGCTCGTTGTCGATGAATACCAGCGTGTCGGAGCCAATCACGATTGCGTCCGGGCGCATGACGGCGACCGCCTCGGCTTTGAGTGTGGCATTGAGTTCGCACAGCGTCGCTGGCGACATCGACGCGTCGTATATTTCCTCGGCGGGTGAGGGGACGACCTCGAATTCGATGCCCGCGCGGCCGAGCAATTCCTTGCGGCGCGGTGATGACGATGCAAGCACGACAGGCATGGCTCAGTCGGCAGGGAAAATGATTTCCTGGCTCTTTCCTGACTTACGG
>Ga0208090_1000037_pt1 | contig 33693 bp, 30 predicted proteins | sample LakMenEpi20Jul12_FD_150718 | JGI IMG/M metagenome (GOLD analysis project Ga0208090, IMG submission 150718) | Freshwater microbial communities from Lake Mendota, WI - 20JUL2012 deep hole epilimnion (SPAdes) | ecosystem: Environmental > Aquatic > Freshwater > Lake > Epilimnion/Euphotic zone ...
GATTTCAGCGGGTTCGGGTTCGGCTGCCGGCTACACGCTTCACACCTTCACCAGCACCGGAACCAACGCCCTGAACCTTTCCGGCCTGAACCTGGATACGCGGCTGAAAACGACCCTGACCGGAGTCATCTCCGGCAGCGGCAACCTGACTTACAACGGCCCGGGCACCCTCACGCTCGCCGCCGCCAACACCTATACCGGCGCCACTGCAGTCAACGATGGCTCCCTCGCGGTCAACGGATCGCTTGGCAATACCGCGGTGTCAGTCGGCAGCAATGCGACGCTTCAAGGCAGCGGCAGCATTGGTGGCTCGGTGACGATCACCTCTGCGGGCACGCTGAGCGCGGGTAATAGCATTGAAAGTCTTGCGATGGGCACGCTGACCCTTCAATCGGGCTCAAACTTCATCCAAGAGGTCGATAGCAGTGCGACAGTGGGCACTCAGGCCGACCTCGTGGTTGTGAACGGAAATCTCAATATTGCCGACGGAGCCGTCTCATTGACGCTTACCGATCTCGCCGGATCATGGAACTGGGTGAACGACACCAAGTTTACCATGATCAATTACAGCGGTGCTTGGAATGGCGGACTCTTCGTATGGAATGACGATGTTCTGGAGGACGATTCCAACATCATCATCGCGGATGGCAAGGGCTGGAGGATCAACTACAACGACACGACCGGTGGATCCAACTACAACTCGGAGCAGACCCTTTCGAAGTTTGTGACGCTGACGGCTATTCCCGAGCCCACAGTTGTGACGCTTGGTGGTCTTGGTGCGCTGCTTCTGCTGCGCCGCCGCAGGGCATAAGCTTCAACCGTTTTGTTCCATAAGGGAACGCCTGTGACTGTTGTTTCGGCACCGCTTCAGGCAAGAAATAACCCGCTGGCATTGCCACAAAAATCAGCTATTCTACGGCCATGACACAAGTCACAGCACTACTCAAGGAGGCATCGAAGCTCGATCTCCCAGACCGGGCTGAACTTGTATAGTCGCTGCTGGAAGACCTAGACCCCACCGCATTACGTCAGTCAGTGATAGGGAGCTTTTGGAGCGTCTGGAAGAACTGAGGTCCGGCAAGGTCAAGGGGCTCTCCGAGGAAGAATTTTGGAAGGCGCGCGGTCGCCCATAAGAGATGCACGTTGTCAGACATCCGAAGCTGGCAGACGATATTCGCGATGCGGCGATGCATTACGCTCAGATTTCAGAGAGAGTTTTTCCTCATTCTGGAATGAGCTTGAAGAGGTCATTGAATCCATAGAGCGAAATCTAACCAGGCCCCAGCAAATGGCTTCATGCAACCGATCCTCGCGCTGCTGCGCTGATTTTTCAAAATCGGCAAAAGCCCCGCATGCGGGCTATCGGATACGCGAAAGCGTAAGGGACCAATACCAAACCATGGTGCAGGCTTTGATGCTTGCACAGGCTCTGTTAGTTTATAAGTTGTGAACGTTGCAACTTTTGCAAACACCGAATCCACCCGCCATAACATGAAATCTAAACGACTATACCCAGCCTTCGCGCTTGGCTTGTGCCTGCTTGCCACCGCGCACGCCGCACCAAAGAAACCCAACATCCTGGTGATCTGGGGTGATGACATCGGCCAGTTCAACATCAGCGCCTACAACAACGGCATGATGGGCTACAAGACCCCGAACATCGACCGCATCGCCAACGAAGGCGCGATGTTCACCGACTGGTACGGCCAGCAAAGCTGCACCGCCGGCCGCGCCGCCTTCATCACCGGCCAATCACCGATCCGCACCGGACTCACCAAGGTCGGCCTTCCCGGCACACCCGAAGGCATGAAGAAGGAAGACCCAACCATCGCCACCCTGCTCAAGGCCCAAGGTTATGTCACCGGCCAATTCGGCAAAAACCATCTCGGCGACCGCGACGACATGCTGCCGACCGAACACGGCTTCGATGAATTTTTCGGCAACCTCTACCACCTCAATGCCGAAGAGGAACCGGAAAATCCCGACTATCCGAAGGACCCGGAATTCAGAAAGAAATTCGGCCCGCGCGGCGTGATCCACAGCTTCGCCGGCGGCAAAATCGAAGACACCGGCCCGCTCACCAAAAAGCGCATGGAAACCATCGACGAGGAAGTCAACACCAAGGCCCTCGACTTCATGGTCCGCGCCGTCAAGCAAGAGAAACCATTCTTCCTCTGGTGGAACTCAACCCGCATGCACATCTTCACCCACCTCAAGGCGGAGTCTGAAGGCAAGACGGGCCTCGGAGTATATGCCGATGGCATGGTCGAACACGACGGCCATGTCGGCCAAGTGCTCGACAAACTCAAGGAGCTCGGCATCGAGGACAACACGATCGTGATGTACTCGTCCGACAACGGCGCCGAAACCTTCACCTGGCCCGATGGTGGCACCACGATGTTCCGTGGTGAGAAAAACACCCAATGGGAAGGCGGCTACCGCGTCCCCACCCTCATCCGCTGGCCCGGCACCATCAAGCCTGGCACGATCGTCAACGACATCGGCGCCCACGAGGACATGCTCACCACACTCGTCGCCGCCGCTGGTGACACCACCGCCAAAGACGAACTCCGCAAAGGCCGCAAGGTCGGCAACATGACCTACAAGGTCCACCTCGACGGCTACGACCTCGGCCCGGCACTCAAAGGCTCAGCCGAATGGCCACGCAAGGAGTTCATCTACTGGACCGATGACGGCAGCGTCGCCGCCCTCCGCTACAACAACTGGAAGATCACCTTCCTCGAACAGGAGGAAGAAGGACTCAAGGTCTGGCAAAATCCCTTCACCGAACTGCGCGCTCCAAAAATCTGCAACCTGCGCATGGATCCCTTCGAACGTGCAGAACACGAAAATGCCATCGGCTATCAACGCTGGTACCTCGACCGCATGTTCATCATCGCACCCGCCGGTGCCTATGTCGGAAAATGGCTCCAAAGCTTCAGGGAATTCCCCCCACGCCAAAAACCCGGCAGCTTCAACCTCGACCGCGTGATGGAAGCGGTCACCTCCGGTTCCAAGCAGTGATGGCAGCTCGCTTCAATTGAAGCCTCGACTCATGGAGCCACATCCTGTTAGGGGTGTGGCTCTTTGTTCGCAGCCGCACCGGCACCGGATTCAATTGAAAGCAATCAACCCATGAAATCAACAATGCCACGCCACATCATCGCCACCGCACTCGCATGCCTGGCGATATCGACTCTCACCCGCGCGGAGGAAATCAGCCCGGATGAAGCACGCCGCATCGCCAAGGAAGCATGGCTCTACGCCTATGCCCCGATCCAAGGCTACCAAACCTTTTTCAACCAAACCCAAAACAAGAATTTCCCGGGCTATGTAGGTGGCTTCAATCGCTTTCGCCACTACTCACGCAACGCGACTCCGGCCGACAAGGACATCGTCACACCCAACAACGACACTCCCTATTCATGGGCATGGATCGACCTCCGCGCCGAGCCGATCGTGCTCTCATTGCCGGCCGTGCCCGCGCCACGCTACTATGTGAACCAGTGGTTCGACCTTCACACGCACAACTTCGCATACACCGGAGTTCGCGCCACCGGACGTGAAGTGGGCAATTATCTTTTTGCCGGACCCAACTGGAAAGGCACCGTGCCCGATGGCATCACCAAGGTTTTTCGCGCCGAAACCGACTTTGTCGGCACGCTCACACGCACTCAGCTCAATGGCCCGGATGACATCCCTACCGTGCAGGAGCTTCAGGAAAATTACAAACTCACACCACTCTCGAAGTTTGTCGGCCAAGAATCTCCACCGGACGCGCCAAATATCGAATGGCCCGCATGGGATGCAAGCAAGGCCGAAGGCATCGGCTTCATTTCCTATCTCAACGCACTCCTCCCCTTGATGCCGATCGCGCCTTCCGAAAAGGAAATGTTTGAGCGCTTCGCCAAAATCGGCATCGCCCCCGGCAAGGAACTCGACCCGGAAAAGCTCGATGCCAAAATTCGCGCAGCGATCGAAGAAGGTGTGGCCGAATCCGCAAAAGAACTGAAGGAAACAGCCCTCAAACAAACCGACTCAAAAGCATTCTTCGGCACTCGCGAGGAACTGGGCGAGGATTACATCATGGAGCGCTCGATGGGCGCCATGCTCGGCATCTACGGCAACACGAAAGAGGAAGCCGTTTATGCCAGCCAACAAACCGGACCCGATGGCAAGGTGCTCGATGGCAACAAACAATGGATCCTTCGCTTCGAACCCGGCCAACTGCCACCCGCAAGCCTGTTCTGGTCAATCACGATGTACCAACTTCCCGAGCGCCTTCTCACAGAAAATCCGATCGACCGTTACTCGATCGGCGACCGCACCGCCGGCCTCAAGCAAGGCACCGATGGCTCGCTCGAAATTTACATCCAAAACGAAAACCCCGGACCCGAAAAATCCTCGAACTGGTTGCCCGCTCCCAAGGGTCCGTTCTTTTTCGTCGCACGCTTCTACGGACCAAAGGCATCACTCATCGATGGCACATGGAAACTCCCGCCACTGATCGAAACCAAGTGACCCGCAAAAACCAACCCAACATCACGCCATGAAAATCTGCCACAAATCAATGCGCCCGCTCACTGCATTTTTGGGAGCCCTCACGCTCACCAGCTCGTTCGCGCAGGAATTGCCCACCACCGGCGACATCGATTCCCGCCTTGGAAAACTCGAGCTCGAAAACGGCTACCCTACCGAAGCTACAGTCAAGAAACTCTATGACGACATCGATTTCCAGCGCGGCTGTCAGGCTTATCTTTGGGCACTGCCAATGATGGGCATGGTGCAGTGGCAAGCTGAGCAGCGCGACAAGTTCGGCGCAGGCAATCTGGACTTCGTCGACTATCTGACATTCACCGACAAGCTCGGCCTTCTCACCGCCAATGCCACGACGCCCTATCTCATGGCCTTTCCCAATATGAAGGAAACCGGGCCGCTTGTGCTGGAAATTCCCGCAGGCGCAACTGCCGGTGGCTTCACGGACTTCTGGCAGCGTCCCGTATCGGATACCGGTCAGACTGGACCGGACAAGGGCATGGGCGGCAAGTATCTCATCCTTGGGCCGGATGATCCCGAGATGAAGCCCGAGGGCTACCACGTCTTCCGCTCGCCCACCGTCAATGTGTTTGTCGGCCAGCGCGTGTTGGATCCCGACAAGACCAAGGCGCTAGCGCTGATGGCTGCGATTCGGCTCTACCCTTACAGCCAAAAGGATAACCCTCCTACGGCTCCGCACATCCGGCCCAACGGACGCAAGTGGAGCGGCACCCAACCGCGCGGAATGGCCTATTGGCAGGGCGTGGCCAAGTTCATCAATGAGGAGCCCCCGCACGAACGGGATCGCATGATTCTCGGCATGCTCCAACCGCTCGGCATCGAAAAAGGCAAACCTTTCAACCCAACCGACCGCCAAAAAGAAATCCTCACCGAAGCCAGCCAAGTCGGCGAAGTGATGGCCCGCACGATTGGTTATGAAAAACGCTTCGAAGGCGTGAAGGTATGGCCCGGAAAGAATTGGGAAATATCGCTCTGCCTCAAGGAAACCAACCAGGAGGCTCCCCACTACACCGAACTCGATGAACGCAGCTCGTGGTTCTACGAAGCGGTCGGCGTCTCCGTCGGCATGATGGGCCGCACCGTGGGCTTCGGGCAGGTCTACCTCGAGTCATCGAAGGACAACGAAGGCAAGTGGCTCGACGGCAGCAAGACCTACAAGCTCACCGTGCCAAAAGACGCACCGGTCGCGCAATTCTGGTCCTTCACCGTCTATGACAACGAGACTCGCTGCTTCGTGGACACCGGCGTGCAGCCCGACCGTTCATCGCGGGATAACATTGTGAAGAACGCCGACGGCTCGGTCGACCTCTACTTCGGACCCAGCGCACCCGCCGGCAAACCCGAAAGCAACTGGATCAAAACACTCCCCGGCAAAGGCTGGTTCACCTACTTCCGCCTCTACGGACCCACACAGCCCTACTTCGATCGCTCATGGGCGCTTCCCGATATCAAACTAATGAAATGAAATTGACAATGAAACCGCTCACCACATTCGTCGCCGCGATATTTCTCGCGACCTGCCCCACATTCGCCGCCGAGCCGCTTCCGTCGTGGAACGACACCGCGCCCAAGCAGGCCATCATCGCCTTCGTCGAGAAAACCACCAAGGAAGGCTCTCCCGATTTCGTCCCGATTTCCGAACGCATCGCCGTATTCGACAACGACGGCACGCTCTGGGCCGAGCAGCCGATGTATTTCCAACTCTTCTTCGCGCTCGACCGGGTCAAAGCCCTCGCCCCGCAGCATCCCGAATGGAAAGACAAGGAGCCCTTCGCCTCCCTCCTCAAGGGCGATGTCAAAGCCGCGTTGGCAGGCGGCGAACGCGCCCTCGCCCAGATCGTCATGGCCACCCACGCCGGCCTCACCACCGAGGAGTTCGAGAAAGTCGTCACCGATTGGATCAGCACCGCGAAGCACCCGAAAACCGGAAAGCCCTTCACCGAAATGGTCTACCAGCCCATGCTGGAACTGCTCACCTACCTGCGTGCTAACAATTTCAAAACCTTCATCGTCTCCGGCGGCGGCATCGAATTCATGCGCCCGTGGACGGAGAAAGTTTACGACATCCCGCCCGAACAAGTCATCGGCTCGAGCATCAAAACGAAATTCGAACTTCGCGACGGCACACCGGTTCTCGCGCGACTGCCGGAACTCAATTTCATCGATGACAAGGAAGGCAAGCCCGTCGCCATCCAACAACACATCGGCCGCCGCCCAATCATGGCCTTCGGCAACTCCGACGGCGACTTCCAGATGCTCGAGTGGACCACCACCGGCAAAGGCCCACGCTTCGCACTCATTGTTCACCACGACGATGCACAACGCGAATACGCCTATGACAGAGGCTCGCACATTGGTAAACTCGAAAAAGGCCTCGACGAAGCACCACAACGCGGCTGGTCGATCATCAGCATGAAAAACGATTGGAAAAACATTTACCCATAAGCACCCATGAAAAACACAAGCACCCTGTTGGCCCTCGCCATCACCGCAAGCACGCTCCACGCCCAAGACGCGGATCTCGCAAAGAAACTCGCCAACCCGGTCGCCGATCTCATTAGCGTGCCGATCCAAAGCAATGTGGATTTCAATGTCGGCCCCGGCGACGGCACGATCTCGCGCACCAATGTCCAACCGGTCATCCCGATCGGCATCAACGACGAATGGAATGTGATCTCACGCACGATCCTTCCGATCATCGATCAAGAAGGCATCGACCTCGCGGGCGCCACCGATGAGTTCGGCCTTGGCGACACGGTTCAAAGTTTCTTCTTCTCGCCAAAATCCAGCGACCCGATCTGGGGCATCGGCCCAGCCTTTCTCATCCCCACCGCGACCGACGATGTGCTCGGCGGCGACCAATGGGGCATCGGACCCACCGCGGTCGTTCTCAAGCAACAAGGCCCATGGACTTACGGCGCGCTGAGCAACCACCTCTGGGATTTCACGGGCGACAACGATCGCCCTGGTGTGAACGCGACCTTCATCCAACCCTTCGTCTCCTACATCACCGCCACCAAGACAACCTTCACACTCAACTCCGAGAGCACCTACGACTGGCGCGGCAACGAGTGGAATGCGCCACTCAACTTCGTCGTCAGCCAACTCCTCAAGGTCGGCGATCAACCAGTACAAATCTTCGCCGGCGCACGCTACTATGTCGAAACTCCCGATGGCGGACCCGACTGGGGTCTCCGCTTCGGCCTCACTTTCCTTTTTCCGAAAAGCTAATCGAACAAAACGAATTCAACCCCATCACGAATCATGAAAACCAAAGCCACCGTCATCGCATTGCTGACCTCCGTTTCCGCCTTCGCCGGAAGCGCCACAGCACCCATTGAATCACCACAAAACACGCCCGCCGAAGTTTCCTCATGGGAAGTTCGCGGCGCGCTCTACGGCTGGGCCCAGTCCTTTGATGGTGATATTGGCATCCGCGGCCTCACCGCACCGCTCGATCTCTCGTTTGATGATATCCTCAAGGACCTCGACATGGCATTCATGGGTGCGCTCGAAGTCGGCCGCGATCGCTGGAGCTTCCTTGCCGATGTGAACTACGCGGAAGTCAGCGACAGCATCCCGGTAGCAGCAGCCGCCACCACACTCGAGTTCGAGCAAAAACAATTCCTCGGAAATTTCATCGCGATCTATGAAACCGTGAAAACCGACACGCTCGGTCTCGACGTCTTCGCCGGCGCACGCGTGAACTGGATCGAGGCGCAACTCTCTATCCCCACCGATAGCCGCTCGGCCGACAAGACATGGGTCGATCCAATCATCGGCGCTCGTTTCCAATCCGCCCTCAGCGAGAATTTCTTCTTCCGCGCCCTCGGCGACATCGGCGGCTTCGATGTCTCGTCGGAGCTCACCTGGCAAGCCATGGCTGGCTTCGGCTACCGCGTCATGGATAACGGCGCGTTCCTCCTCGGTTATCGCGGCATCGGCACCGACTACACCGACGGCGGCTTCACCTACGATGTGGTCGCACACGGTCCGGTGATCGGCTTTGAATACCATTTCTAATCCCAAGAAAAAATCTCCCCAAAACTACACCCATTAAAAATACATGAACGCAAAACTGATCGCACTCGCCCTCGCATCCACCGCCACGCTCGCCCTCACACCGAGCTGCGCGAACGACCCAATCACCCAAACGAACGCCTCAACGGCCAACGCTTCGCAAATCGCCCGCGATTCGCGCGCCGCACTGCGCTCGCTCTACGCCAGCAACCCCACCGCAAGAGCTCTCGGCCAAAAGGCCAAAGCGGTGCTCGTCTTTCCATCCGTCGTGAAGGCAGGCTTCATGGTCGGCGCCCAAGGCGGCAACGGCGCCATGATCCGCGACACCGGCGAAATCAGCGGCTTCTACCAAACCGCCGCCGCATCCTACGGGCTGCAAGCCGGCGTGCAACAATTCGGCTACGCGCTTTTCTTGATGGATGACAGCGCGTTCCGCAACCTCCAACGCTCCGGCGGATGGGAAGTCGGCAGCAGCCCGAGCCTCGTCGTGGTCGATCAAGGCATCGCCACCTCACTCAGCACCGCCACCGCCAACAAAGGCACCTACGCGTTCTTCTTCAACCAACGCGGCCTCATGGGCGGCCTCGGCCTCCAAGGCTCCAAAATCACCCGCATCCACCCGCAGCATTGATTTGCGAACAATTTTGTTCGCAGTGTGATTTCACTGAAGCCAGTCGACCACCCGCGTCGACTGGCTTTTGCTTTGTGCGCGAAGGCTACTTCAAATCCTTCACGCAGCGAAAGCCGGTGTGGCTGCTGCCCGTGTCAGGCGAGACACCGCGACGGGCACTGGGACGATAGCTTTCGCAATAGTTGGGGGCGCAGAGAAACGAGCCACCCTTGAGGACGCGCTCCTGCGTTTGATACGGTTCGTTAGGGTTGTAACTGGACTTCGGCCCTTGCGGGTTTTCGCAACAACCTTCGAGCTTGCTGCGGGCATGAGTGTCAGGCCGATACCAGTCATTTACCCAGTTCCAGACATTCCCGCCCATATCGTACAATCCGTAAGCATTGGCAGGATAAGTCATCACCGGCGCCGTGCCCACATAGCCGTCTTCCTTGGTGTTTTTGTAGGGGAAATTTCCGGTCCATGTGTTGACCATAAATTTGCCATCGCGCATGAACTCATCGCCCCATGCGTAGCGCTTGCCTTCAAGCCCACCGCGCGCGGCAAATTCCCATTCGGCCTCTGTCGGCAAGCGCTTACCAGCCCACTTGGCATAAGCGTTTGCGTCGTCCCACGACACATGCACCACCGGATGTTGATCACGGTCCTCCAAATTGCTTTGCGGACCTTCGGGATGCTGCCAGTTGGCACCGGGTGTCCAACGCCACCACTGATCGAATTGAGTCAGATCGACAGGCCCGTCCGTCGGTGCAAAAACCAGTGAACCGGGCAGCAGCATTTCATCAGGCGGCTTCGGTGTGCCGGGCGCGACCTGCTTTTTCATCTCCTCCCAGTCGAGCGGCCTTTCGGCAGTCGTCTTGTAACCGGTTGCCTGAACAAACTTGCGAAACTGCGCATTGGTCACGGCATGCTTGTCCATCCAAAACCCACCCACCCGAGCCTTCACGGCTGGCCTTTCGTTCCTCTGACTGTATGGCTCATCGCTACCCATGAGAAACTCGCCGCCTTCAATTTTGACCATGACTTCTGATTTCTGCGAGTCCTCAGCAGCAATTATGCAAGGCAAACCACTCATGCAGAGCGTAAGAGTCAGAGTGAGAGAAAAATGAACCAATTTCATACGGATCGAACTTTGGCCGGAAAGCTGAAATGTAAACAGCATTTTTTGCGGGAGAAACGGCAAATCCTGAGGGTCTGCACCTTCTCTCCGCTTTTGCTCGCAAGAGCAACCCGACAGATTGCGGATCCACTCATTTCTGGCACTTCGGGCACCAGTAGGTCGAGCGCTGGCCGATGACCGCATGGCGGATCGGAGTGCCGCAAACACGGCACGGCTCGCCTTTGCGTTCGTACACGAAAAGTTTTTGGCGAAAGTATCCGGGTTCGCCATCGGAATTTAGAAAATCGCGCAAGGTCGTGCCACCTTCGGCGATCGCATCGCTCAGCACATCGCGGATCGCCTGCGCAAGTTTGGCAAGGCGCGGCATTGAAACACGGTTTGCCTTGGTACGCGGCAAAATGCCCGCGCGAAACAAGGCCTCCGAAGCATAGATGTTGCCAACGCCGACCACCACCTTCGCATCCATGATCACGAGCTTGATCGCTGCCGAGCGTTTCGCACAGGCGTCCTGCAGGTGCTTTGCCGTGAAGTCGGCCTCCAATGGCTCGGGGCCGAGATGCTTCAACAAGGCATGTGCCATCGGATCCCCGCGCAACAACAGCACCAATCCGAATCGGCGCGGATCATGAAAGCGCAGCTGTTTGCCATTCGCCAGCGTGATGCCGACATGGTCGTGCGTCTTCCAAGCGTCCGCCGGCGAAATCACGCGGAGGCTGCCAGACATGCCGAGGTGAATCAGCAAGGTGCCCGCACCTTCAATCCCAAGCAGCAAGTACTTCGACCGCCGCCGCACGGACAAAATTTTCTTCCCCTCGATTTCGGCGATCGATTTGGAAACCGGCTGACGCAGGTCGCGGCGACGCACGATCACCTCCTTCACCCGCACGCCGAGCACATGCGGCTCGATGCCCCTGCGGGTGGTCTCGACTTCGGGGAGTTCGGGCATGTCGGTGGGCGCTGAGGCTTCAGGCATGCTACGCATCACCGAGACCTAATCAAGATCGGTACTTGCCAGCGGGAATCATCGGCGGCATAGCCATTTCATGCATCAGGCATTCATTCTCGGCGCCGGCCTGGGCACTCGCTTGCGTCCGCTCACCGACCGACTGCCCAAGCCGCTGGTTCCATTGTTTCACCAACCGATCGCTGCATGGACGATCAATGCCTGCACCAAACTCAGCATCCGGCGATTCGCCATCAACACCCATCACTTGCCCGAGGCATGGGATGATTTCGCCACGCTCTCCGTCGGCAACGAGATCACATTTTTCCACGAACCAATCCTACTGGAAACCGGCGGCGGGCTTCGCAACATCAGCGAGTGGGTCGGCGATTCACCGCTGCTCGTTCACAATGGCGACATCTTTTCCACCATGCCGCTCGACGCACTCCTTGCCGCTCACAAAGCCTCAGGCCTGCCCGTGACGCTCGCGCTTCGCTCACAAGGCACCGCCGCCCACATCGCGCTCGACGCCTCCGGCAGCAGAGTCATCGACATCCACAAAAAACTCGGACGCGCGGCAGGCACACATGTCTTCAGCGGCATCTATTGCGTGAACCCAGAATTCATCCGCCAAATCCCAGCGAATGAAAAAATTTCGGTGATCCCATTCTTCCTCGAGCTCGCCGAAAAAAACCAACTCGGTGCCATCACGCTCGATGAAGGCGTGTGGCTCGATCTCGGCGATCGCGAATCCTACCTCCGCGCGCATCGCGAACTTGAGCTCGCTCCGCGCGTGCATCCGGATGCTCTGATCGAGACCGGCGCCACCGTCATCGACTCGGTGATCGGGCCCGGCGCAGTTGTCGAATCCGGCGCGGTCGTGCGCGACTCGGTCGTTTGGCCGAATGCAAAAATTGCGCGCGGCGCGGACCTCACCCGCTGCATCGTGTGCTCGGCCGATCCGGTCGCCGGCTTTCATTCCGATGCCGATCTTTGAAGAGGTGCTTGCGAACAAGCTCGATACGAATAAAAAATCACGATCATGGAGCAGGTGCTGAACCAATTGCCGCGAACCGCGATGGCTGGCGAATTCGTGCCGGAACATTACTTTCGAAAAATCGGCACCGCAGAAATCCTTCGCGATGGCAGACCGCTCGAAATTGATCTCGGCTGCGGCGATGGATCCTTCCTGATGGAAATGGCCCGTCATCATCACAACCGTGACTTTCTCGGCGTCGAACGCCTGCTCGGCCGCGTGCGTAAGGTCTGCAAAAAAATTTCACGCGCCAGCCTCGACAACGCACGAGTGCTGCGACTCGAGAGCCGCTATGTCGTCGAGTGGCTGCTGCCGCAAAACTCCGTCTCGCGCCTTCACCTGCTTTGCCCCGACCCGTGGCCGAAACTCCGCCACCATCGCCGGCGACTCGTGAATGAAGATTTTCTGCAGGCGGTCCGCAACGCGCTCGAGCCCGGCGGTGAGTTTCTCTTCATGACCGATCACGAGGAATATTTCCAGTGGGCAGAGGAAAAGGTTGCGTCGTTCGATGGCTTTGAACGCCTCGAATGGAAGGAGGATTCGTTCTTCTATCCGAAGACCGATTTTCAAAAACTCTGGGAAAGCGAAGGCAAGGCGATGTGGCGCCTGCGTTGCCGCAAGCCGGCCGCTTGAGCGGCGCGCATTCGATTCTGAAAAATCAACGCCGCTTCAGCATAATCGGCTCGTCCTGCAAAAATCCCGCGAGACGCAAATCTCCATGGTCGTCGACCGTGATCGTCACGCCGCCCACAACGCATTGGTCGATGACCTCGATCCCGCGCGACTTCCAATAGCCGACTGTTTCTTCAGAGCGGTGCTCCTCGGGCGGAAATGCCGGATTGGAAAAAACAATGGCCCGCGGTGCAACGGCATGCAGAAAAGCATCACCAAGTGAGAGATCACTGCGATGACAGCCGGCCACAATCACATCCGCCGAGACATCGGCACCCGCTTCAAGCACTTGGTTCTCCGTCGAGGTGCCGGCATCGCTGGTGAAAAGGATTTTCCACCCGCGCCAGTGTAGTCGATACAGTGCGACGCGGTCATCCGCCCGTGCGTGTTGCGCCAGCGGATCCGGCGAATGGACGACTTCAAGTCGCGCGCCATCGGGCAGATCCATTGACCCCACTTCCCTTGCCAGACGCATGTTCATTGCCGATGCGTTTGCCATCCACGATCGATAGCCCGTGCTGCGCGAAAGCGTCACCGGCATCACCGCCTCTCGAATAGCAAATGCCTCCCACACGGCTGCCCCTCCACCCAGATGATGCCCATCGGGATGGGTCATTACCACCGCGTTCGGGCGCATCCCCAGCGTCCGCAACGAAGGCATCACAGTGTGACGAAATCCGTTGCGATCCCCGCAATCGAGCAACACGGCCTCACCGGTCCCGCCATAAAAACAAGCGCTGCCGGCGCCACGTTCGAGAGCGTAAACCAAGAGCCCGGGCCGCATGGTTTTTCGAAGTTCCAAATGACCTCCCGGAATCGCCGCAAAAAATTCCGCAGACTCCATCGACGCCCTCGCGACAAGGGCGTTGACCTGGTTCAACCCGCGCGCGACGGGCCCTGCAATCGGTGAAACAGCCAGCGCAAGTAGGGAGATGCAAAGCAACACGAAGACCAAAGGAACCAGCACCAACCCAGCGAGAAGCGATACAGGTGTCGCCATGCCAAAGTGAAACAGCGTCAAAGGAGCGGATCCGACCGCCGCCGCTGTCGATACGGCAAGCGATTGTGCAACGGCCTGACGCAACGACAAAAACCAGCGACGCGCACGGCTCATTTGCTCAAGCGGCAGATACAACTCGGGCGACGACATCCAACGGAAGCATCGAGTAAACCACGAAGTTCCCACCGCGATCGCCGCGACCACGCCATACGACAGCTGAACGCCGACCTGATACAAGATGCGACCGTCCCACATCAAACCCACGAGCAAGACCGCACCCAGCGAGTTGAGCAAGTCGGGTTTGCGGCGAAAGGCAAAGGCCCCAAGGAAAACCGCTGCCATCCATGCCGAACGCAAGGCTGGAGCGCTGTTGCCAGTGATCCATGAGTAACCAAAAATCAGCGGCAATAGGATCAGCACCGCGCGGCGGCGCGTAACACCAATTCGCCCGAGCACAAACCAGCCGATGCTTCCCACCATCGCGACATGCAGGCCGCTAACCGAAAACACATGCAGCGTGCCGCTCTCACGAAACGCCGCCACCAACGTATCGGCATCACGCGGCGTCTCACCCATCACCACCGCGCGGATCACCATCGCTTCACGCGAATCCTCATCAAGACCAGCTGTCACGCCTTCGCGAAACGCATGACGAATCCACGCGCCCCACGCTGCATGCCACGGCGTTGATGCTTCATCAAGCATGCCAGACGCCTGGAAAACTGCAGCCACATCCTGATTTCTCAACCACTTGGCACGATCAAACTCACCGGGATTTCTCGGATCCGGCAGAGCTTGGAAATTTCCCGCCGCTTGCAACATCGATCCCGCCACGTGCATCTCTCCCCTGCCCTGCCACAATACCTTCGCGCCTTGATGCGGACCCTCAATGACACGCACCTTTGCCCACCAAAACCTCTCAGCACCATCACTGTCCTCCATCAAGCGCACGCTCAAATTCGCACCGCCCACATTCGACATCAAGCGCTCAAAATTTTGCCGACGTTCCTGCCTCCACACCAACACCCCTGCCGCGATGGCCGCACACAAAAGCCATCCCAGCCCGCGACGCCATGTGCCGGACCATCCGCCAAATAAACCTGCCGACAAAATCACCGCAGCCAAAACCCAAAGCCCACCCTCAAGCGCAATCACGCTGACCATCGCCACCATCGCAGCCGCAAACAAAGGCCTTCGCCCGATGCGATCATCCAGCCACGCGCGCATGCCGGATAAGATCATGCGCATGACAGGCAAGCTTGCGGAGGTTCATGCGGCACCGCCACCGGAGTTGCCCGCCAAGTCTGGCTGATCCCGATAAGCCGCCCGGTCGCGCGAAGCTCCGATGCCTTCTCCCATTTTACTCCACTCCACCAACTTGTGACTCGCGTTTGCCGAATGGCGCGTGTTGGGATAAAGGTCGATGACTTGTTGCATGATGGCCATCGCGGTAGCGCGGTCGCCGTTGATTTCGTCATAAAGTTCAGCCAAGCGAAACATGAAGTACGCGGCGTCGTTGACCTGCCATTCCACGGTTTCGATCGCCGTTCTGATCGTTTCGATGGCCGCCTGTGAATCGTGCAAATGCTCTCTTTGGATCTTTGCGATTTCCATCCACGGCATCCTGTTGCCGGGCTCGGCCACGATGGCATTGCGAAACTCGACGATCGCCGCGTCGTACTCACCTTGCGCGAGCAGCGACCTGGCATGGTGCATCACATCCCGCTCCATCTTCTCCCCGCTGTCGTAAACCGAGCGAGTGAAAAACTGCGCGATTGCCGGGAGAACATGCACAACAAACAAAATCCCAACCAGACCCGCGCTCAGAAACGTAAGCAGTATCCCATTGAACGTCTGCTGACCTTCCAAACCTGTAATTTCGCTTTCGAGCGCCGCCTGCTTGCCATCGGGATCACCGGCCTCCGCGATCTTCTCCACAATTGCGGATTTCTCGGCAATGCGATCACCCGTGTTGCCGTACCAGAACCAGCAGGCGCCGGTCAAAACCGCGAGCATGACGTAAAAAATTACTTTAGTCATACCAAACCATGTGCACCAACCGTTCAGATTGGAAGCAAATTCTTCACCGAATCACAGCCTCCTCGCATTTCGGCCCTCATCGATGAGCTTCCAAAAATGTTTCGATCCGGCAAGCGCCTCATCCTCACCAAGCGGCATTTTCGAACGGAACAAAAAATCCGAAAATGTCCCCTTGTGCAGCACGCGATGCACAACGACCGCGGAATCCCTGATCTCGAAATACAGCCGATAATCCTTTGCGCGATAGCGGTAAAGCACCCGGCCATCGCGCTCGATCCTGCCAAATCTCTCGCCATCGAGCTTCTCGAGGTCCTGCCGACTCACCTTGAACTCATCCAACAGCTCCAATTGCTCGAGCGTCCCAAGACTCGAAAGCTCGGCCGCGCTAATCTCGTTGAACACAATTTGCAACACGCCGCAAAATTACACCCCTCCCCATGCGGGGAAAAGCCCAAAGAAGGGAGCCTCCGCCCCCCCCGTGCCTCCACCGCCACTCTTTGCGCTTTCCACGCCCACACTTTCGCGGTTCGCTGTGGAAGGTTCATGAGATGCTTTTACTCACAGGAATTGGAACGGGCCACGCCCGATGCCCGTGCGTTTCCTGCCGAAAAATTTCGGGCCTCAAAGGACATGCTGCTCGAAGGCGGCATTCTAACCCCGGAGGAAATCATCGAAGTCGGCAGTGCCAGCGTCGGCCTGATCGAGCGCGTCCACGCGCCCGACTATATACGCGCCATCGAATCGGGGCGGCTTGGCCTCAAGGAGCAAATCCTGCTCGGCCTGCCCGCCGGGCCTGGGCTCTTTGCCCGCAGCGCCGGCGAAGTCGAAGCCACACGCCTCGCCTGCCAAGCCGCACTCACCGAGGGCATCGGCGTCTGCCTCGCCGGCGGCAAGCATCACGCCTATCGCGACCGCGGCATCGACCAATCGGTGTTCAACGATGTCGCCATCGCCATTCGCGACCTGCAATCACGCCAGCCCAACATCCGCATCATGGTGGTCGATACCGATGCCCATCGCGGCAGCGGCACAGCGACGCTGCTTGCCGGGGATCCGCGCATTTTCACCTACTCGATCCATGTGCGGCATGACTCAGCCGCCCAACCACAAAGCGCCGGCACGCTCGATGTCGAAACCGTGCGCTATGTCGAAGGCGCGATGTACCTGAACCAACTTTTCAGCAGCCTCGCCCGCGCGCTCGATGCCTTTTCGCCTGATCTCGTGATCTGGATTTCCGGTGCGGACAACCACCAAGACGACCGCCACGGCCAGATGTATCTCTCGGCAGAAGACCTTCGCCACCGCGACGAGGTGCTGCTTGGCGCGTTCATCAAAAATCGCATCCCCGTCGCCGTGCTTTATGGCGGCGGTAGCAACCGTCAGCCGGAGTTCACCGCCCGCCTTCATCACAACACGATTACCACCGCAAAAAAAATCGCATCGATCCACCGCGGGCTTTGATGCAGGAAAAATTTCCTCAAGGGTCGAGCAAGGCGCGCACCATTGAAGCGTCGAGCCTGCCGCCAATGTCCGCATCGGCGAGCAAATCGTTCGCAAGCTTGGCCTTCTCCTGCTGCAGCTGGTGAATGCGTTGCTCGACGGTATCCTGACACAGCAGCTTGTGCACAAAAACCGGCTTGTCCTGGCCGATGCGATACGCGCGGTCGGTCGCTTGGGCCTCGGCCGCGGGATTCCACCACGGATCGTAATGAATCACCGTGTCGGCCGCCGTGAGGTTGAGCCCAGTGCCGCCGGCTTTGAGCGAGATGAGAAACAGCGGAACTTTTCCGCTTTGAAAATCCTCAACCAATTTTCCCCGATCCTTCGATGCCCCCGTGAGCTTGAGATAGGAAATATTTTCGCGAACCAAGTGTGCCTCGATCAATGCCAGCATGCTGGTGAACTGCGAAAATATCAAAATCCGCCGACCTTCCTCGATCAGCACCGCCAGCAACTCGGTGAGAAAATCGAGCTTCGCCGATTCGTGAATCGTGTTGGCAAACTCATCCGGCAAAAGCCGCGGATCGCAACAAATTTGCCGCAGCTTGAGCAGGGCATCGAGAAAGACGATCTGGAAGTCGCTGCCGCCGCGCGCGGCGATCGCTTCACGCACACGCTTGTTCATCGTCGCGCGCACGGTTTCGTAAAGGTCCTTCTGCGCGGTGTGCAGTTCGATGAGGTGCACCAATTCGGTCTTGGGCGGCAGTTCCTTCGCGACCTGATCCTTCGTGCGGCGCAAAATGAGCGGCGCGACACGCTGTTTGAGCACCTCATTGCGCTCAACATCGCCATCCTTTTCGATCGGCTTGCGAAAGCGGGTGTTAAAGGCCTCCTCAGAGCCGAGAAATCCGGGCACCAGAAATTTCATCAGGCTCCACAACTCACCAAGGTGGTTCTCCACCGGCGTGCCGGAAAGACAGAGGCGATGCCGCGAATCAAGCCTGCAGGCCGCCTGCGCGACCTTTGCCCGAGGGTTTTTGATGTTCTGCGCCTCGTCGAGGACGACCAAATGATACGAGAATCCTAGTAGTTTCTCGATGTCGCGATGCAGCAAGGCAAAGGAGGTCAACACGAGGTCCGCATGCGGAATCGAACGCAGGTACTTCAAACGATCCGGGCCATTGAGCACGAGCACGCGCAAGCCCGGCGTGAACTTCAGCGCCTCGGCCCGCCAGTTTGGAACCACTGATGTTGGCGCGACCACCAAGCTTGGCATGCCACGCGAGCGGCCCGATTCTTTTTCCGCAAGAATGTGCGTGAGCGTTTGCAAGGTTTTGCCCAGCCCCATGTCGTCGGCCAAAATCCCGTGCAGGCCATGGCTCGCGAGAAATTGCATCCAGCGAAATCCCGCAAGCTGGTAGTCGCGCAAGGTCGCGCGCAGTCCCTCGGCGGGTGGCACGGCCTCTATGCCGGAAAAATTCCGCAGTTTCGTCGAGAGTTCGGCAAGGTCGGGCGGTGCGTCGATGCCAAGATCGCCAAGCCCCGCAAGGGACGCGGCGTCAAGGGCATGAACCCGTGTTTTCGACGGAAATTTCGGATCAATCAGCGTCGCAAGATGATGCAAAATGCGCCTCACTCGCCCGATCGGAAGCTTCAATGCATCGCCGTTCGGCAAGGGCGCGTAAATGTGCCCGAGATCCGGCCGATCAAGGGTCTCCTCAAGAAAATCATTCTCCAACAACTCGGCAAGAATCGGCAAAAGGTCGTGACGCTCACCACCGACATCAAAGCCAACCGAAAGGCTGAACCATCCGCCTTCCACCGGCGCAAGCTCGCTGTCCCACTGCGAGGGATCGGCCTCGAAAACCCGGTGGCCAACATTGTCAGCCACACTCACCCGCCAGCCCAAGCCCTCCAACCGCGCAATCATTTCACCACGAAATTGATGCCAAAAGGCATCCACCGGCACACGACCGGGATCGGGAAACCAACGGTCACGCGGCGCTTCGTCGCGGGCATCGCGCGACTTGAGGTTGATGAGAAATCGCCAGGCCGAATTCGACTGCAATGAGGAGAGCCCGGTATCGATCAGTTGCTGCGCGGCAGCATTTTCCGCGGCAGCATCGTGTTCGATCAAGGCCCTGCGACCATCCGCCAAAACCACCTCGCTGGTCCAGCGAGGCATGGCGCCGCGCAAGGAACTACGATGACCATCGTAATTCACCGTCGCCTCGGCAAAGATCCATTCCGAGGTGTCGGCCTGCCCCAACGACTGCAACAACAGCCGCGAGGCTCGGTCGGCCGCTTCACGCGTGACATGCAGCTCAAAAACTGGACTCGACGAAATGCGCGGCAAACCAGCCGGCGGATTCGCCGCCAGAGGCACATCTTTCGGCAAGGCCGCTGCCACGGCAGCCTTGATCCCGCCACCCGCGAGCGAGGCCAGGTTGCGCTCCTTGGCCGCGCGCAAGATCAAGGCCGCGGCATGATGACAAAAGGCCCCGACTTCGCAGGAACACGAGCTTTCAAAATCCCACTCATCTCCGTCCCGCCAGAATTCCACCCTCGCCTCTTCCCCAGCCACGGATCCTTCCAACGCGAAAGAACCAGGTGCCACCTCCTCGAGTCGCAGGTTTTTAGCCTTGGAAACAAACGACCCCGCCACCGCCAGCACCTCTTCGTCAAATCGCCGCCGCCACGCAGCATCGCGAAAAAAAATCGAAGCGGAAATCTCGTCGGGCACGCCTCAAGAGCTTCAAGATCGTAGGATTTTAGTCAAGCAAGTGAGACCCTCACCCAAGCAAAGCCCCAAAACCGCAGAACAATTTCGAGTCGATCGGCGGCTTGGCGGGCAATGGTGCGTCGTGGTCGAGGTGTGCGTGGCAGATTTGATGGAAATCCTCAGGTGTTTTTGCGCGACGCATCTGATATTCAAATTCCCCTTCGATGCCGTGGCTGATGTAGGCCAGTGTTTTTTTCATGCGTTGGACATGGGCGCCAGGAATGAAGTTGCGCGATTCGCCAGCGAGTTCGTCGTAGAGTTCAAGCACGTAGGCCAATAAATCGCGATGCGTCGGGTGCGATGATTGCCCGCCTTCCATGGCAGCGATCAGCTGCGAAAAAATCCACGGATTGCGAATCGCGCCGCGCCCGATCATGAGGCCCGCAGCGCCGCTGTGCGCAAGGTAAGCCAAACCGGTTTCGACATCGACGACATTGCCATTGGCGATCACCGGACAATGCATCGACTCGACAGCGAGCTTCACGCAATCGGGATGCACCGGGGTTTGATACCGCTCAAGTACGGTGCGTCCATGAATCGTGAGGCCGTCGATGCGGTGCTTGCGAAAAATTTCCAGCAAGGAAGAAAACTCATCGGCGCTCGCGTAACCGACACGCGTCTTGACCGTGAATCGGCCGGGAATGGCATCGCGCAGAGCGCCGATGATTTCATCGACCGTCGCCGGCTCGCGCAACAACCCACCGCCGGCATTCTTGCGACAAACGATCGGCGCCGGGCAGCCGAGATTGAGATCAATGCCCGCCACCGGCAGTTGCGCCAATTCGCCGGCCGTGCGCACAAGGCTATCGACATCGCTGCCGATCATCTGCGCGAAAATCGGCCGACCAGTGGCATTTTCCGTAATCGACCGCTGAATGTACGGATGCAGCTTGGAGCCAGCGTGTACGCGAAAATACTCGGTCACAAACCAGTCCGGCGCACCGCGCCGCGCGATGACGCGCATGAATGGCAGATCCGTCACATCCTGCATCGGCGCAAGGACCAAGGCGGGCCGGCTCTCGTGGATAAAATCACGCATAGGGCTGTTTTTACCGTTTTGAATTCGATTGACAATCAGGGCGGATTGCGAAACCTCGTCGACAGCGGAAAGACCCGCATACTGAAGTGGACAACGACTTATTGCATACCGAAAAAATCTTGGCCGACCGCAAGGTGTTCTTTCTCGACCTCAAGAGTAACGCCCGCGGCATGGTCGTGAAGATCACCGAGGATGTCGGCGGCAACCGTGATACGATCATGGTCCCTGCGGAAATCCTTGGCGATTTCATCGCCGCGCTCAGCGACATCAAAGCCACGGCCGACGAGCAGGCTTGAGGCGTTCGCGGCTCACTCGGGATCACATCAGGCGAGCACGAAGCAGCTCGGTCACCTGCTTGGGGTTCGGCTTGGTGCTGGCGACCTTCATCACCTGGCCGGTGAGGAAATTGAGCAGCTTTTCGTTGCCGGCCTTGACTGCTTCGACCTCACTCGGATTGTTGGTAATCACTTGATCGACCAGCGCCTCAAGCTCACCCGCATCAGCCGCTTTGAAGCCAAGGGTGTCGGCAATCGCAGCGGGGTCCTTTTCGGGTGATTCGTAAAGCACAGCAAACACCTCGCGCGCTTGATTGGCGGCAAGCGTGCCGTTTTCCATCAGCACCAGCAATGCGCGAAGTTTTTCCGGCTCGACCGGGCAGGCGTCGATGCCGATGCCCTGTTCGTTGAGCGTTCCAAGCAAATTGTTGATGATAAAATTAGCGACTTTCTTTCCGGGGATCGATGGCGCGAGCGTGGCCTCGAAATAGCGGGCGAGATGGCGATCGGATGAAAGCACCGACGCGTCGTATGCAGTCACACCGAAGTCCTTTTCAAAGCGCGCGGCAAGCTCGTGCGGAAGCTCGGGCACCAGCGGACGCACTTTTTCCAAGAGCGGCGCAGTACGGATCGGCAAGAGGTCGGGGCAGCTGAAATAGCGGTAGTCGTGCGCATCTTCCTTGGTGCGCATGAGCTGGGTTTCACCGCGGTCATCATCCCAGCGGCGGGTCGACTGAATTTGCAAAATCCCGCGATCGAGATCTTCCGACTGACGCTCGATTTCGAAATGGATCGCACGACGAATCGCCGAAATCGAGTTGAGATTCTTGAGCTCGACCTTGGGCCCGAGCGGATCACTTGCACTTTTTCGCAGCGAAATGTTCACATCGCAACGAAGCTGGCCCTTCTCCATATCGGCATCGGAAATGTCACCTTGCTGGAGGATCATCTGCAGCGAGCGCAGATACGCGAAGGCCTCTTCGGCCGAATCGAGGTCCGGCTCGGAAACAATTTCCATCAAGGGCGTGCCGGCGCGGTTGAAGTCGATGAGCGACGAGTTTCCAAGGTGCGTCGACTTCGCGACATCCTCCTCGAGGTGGATGCGGTTGAGCTTCACCAGCTTGTTCGGATTGGCGATTTGCTTGCGGTGATCGGTCGGGTAACAATGGTCGTAAAGCGGCACACCACCACCGATGCAGAGCGGCAGATCCATCTGCGTTGTCTGGTAGTTTTTCGGCATGTCGGGATAGAAGTAATTCTTACGATCCCACTTCGAAATTTCAGGTGTTGAGCATCCGACCATCATCCCAGCGAGCAGGGTCTGTTCGATCGCCGCCTGATTAAGCACCGGCAAGGCGCCTGGAAGGCCAAGGCAAACCGGGCAGGTGTGTGTATTGGGCTCATCGCCAAACGAAGTGCGGCATGAGCAAAACATCTTGGTGCGGGTCTTGACCTGGCAATGAACTTCGAGGCCGATGGTGACGAGGTAGGACATATGAAAAATATCAAAAAATTTTCAGCCAATGCTCAGAGCTTAAGGTCCTTCAAAAAGGCTTTCAGCTGAGGGTCATTAAGGGCTTTGGTGAGCATGGGATGGCGCAGCAAGCTGCCAAATTTCCCTTCGCGCGCAAGCCCCTGAAGCTCGGGGTCATCGACGATGATCGCACGCGGAATCGGCTTGCCGATTTGCGAATCGATCACCGGCTTGAGCGGTGATGCCGACTGGCGGCTGATCGCCTTGGCGAGCGTGAGGCGATCGGGATCGGCCGATGGATCAATTAGTTTGAGCCACTGCGGCGGAATCGATTTTCCCACAGTCGATTTGAGCGACTGGATCCATTCCGATTTTGGCTCTGACTTTCCGGCCGCGCCCTTGAGCTCGGATATCGATCCGAAGTGATAGATCAACGCCGCAATGATCAGGCCGATGAGGCAGGTCGGGATCAGCGAAAAAAATCCGAGGCCCAAGAGTCGCGACGCGGTGAGCGGCGGGCGTTCGTCATCCCGTTTGCGCAGCGGGTTGGTGAGAAACCTCACGATCGCTCGACCAATGACGAACGATGCAAAAAATGCGATGAATGGCGCTGCGGCGACCAACCATGGCACAGCGCTACCGCATGTGGCTTTCACCAATTCCGGTGCCTGATGCCACACGCGAAAACCCACCCATGTGCTGATGCCAAGCACGAGGCAGTTCAACAAAATCCGCAGCGTGCCGCGCACGAGAACAAATCCCGCGCAAATCACAAACAAGGCGAGGCCGACCGTGACGATGTTGATGGAATCGGACGACATCGGGAAAATGAATCAGTGGCCTGCGGTCGCTCTTTGACGCAACAAATGATCGGTGAGCACCAGCACCGCCATCGCTTCGACGATCGGCACCGCGCGCGGCAGCACACAGGCATCGTGACGACCCTTGCCGGCAAGCTCGGTATTTTCACCGCCGGATGTGACGGTTTCCTGCGAGGTCATGATCGTGGCGGTCGGTTTGAATGCGACACGGAAGATGATCGGCTCGCCATTGGAAATTCCTCCCTGCACGCCGCCCGAACGATTCGTTGCCGTACGCACCTTGCCATCGACCATGCGAAACGCATCGTTGTGTTCGCGACCGGTGAGGAGCGTGCCGGAAAAACCCGAACCAATTTCAAAACCCTTCGTCGCCGGAATCGAAAGCATCGCCTTGGCGAGATCCGCCTCAAGCTTGTCAAAAATCGGCTCGCCCAAGCCCGGTGGACAATTGCGGATCACGCACTCGATCACACCGCCAACGGAATTTCCATCCGCGCGGATCGACTTGATGCGCTCGATCATTGTTTCAACCATCGCCGGGTCTCCCGTGCGAACGACATTCGATTCAATCGCATCGGAGGTGATGGACTCGGGATCCACCTCGGCCTGCAATTCCTGAATCGACTTCACCCATGCAAGCACCTCGATGCCCGGATGCAATTCGGCAAGCACCTGTCGCGCGACCGCAGCCGCTGCAACGCGGCCAATGGTTTCGCGCGCCGAAGCACGACCACCGCCGGACGCAGCGCGGATGCCGTACTTCGCATCGTAGGTGTAGTCGGCATGACTTGGCCGGTATTTGGCAGCCATTTCATCATAAGCACCAGGGCGCTGATCGGTGTTGCGGACGAAAATTGCAATCGGCGTGCCGAGCGTGACCCCATCTTGCAAACCAGAAAGAACTTCAGCCGTGTCCGCCTCCTTGCGCGGCGTGACGATGTCCGACTGCCCCGGACGCCGGCGATCGAGCTCGTATTGGATCTGATCGAGCGAAACCGGAACACGCGGCGGGCAGCCATCAATGACCACGCCAACCCCGCCACCATGGGACTCGCCGAAGGTGTGAATGCGAAATGCTTGCCCGAAGGTCGATGCCATGCCCGAAATCCTAGACGCTCGGGCGCGCGGGGCAAGCGTCATGCGTTTTCGGGGTTCAGTTTTCGGTTTTCTATGGCTAAAACCACCCATGCGCTTGCGCCTGCCCGACCGGGTGATCCCCTTTCCCCGCCGCCCGCTGATCATGGGAATCGTCAATGTGAACGACGACTCGTTTTCCGGCGATGGCACACTGGATTTCGATGCGGCGATCGAAAAAGCACGGCAGCAAATCCGCCATGGCGCGGATGTGATCGATGTCGGCGCGGAAAGCGCGCGCACGAACCGGGCGGCAGTGACGGTCGACGAGGAGGTCAGACGCTTTGGCGGATTTCTCGAGCGTTGGGAAAATTCTTGGAGCGATCTGCAGCCAAAAGACTCGGCACAAATTTGGCCACCGATTCTCTCGGCCAACACCTGGCGGCCGGAGGTGGTGCGCGAAATTTTGCCGACAAAAAAAATCGAGCTGCTCAATGACATGAGCGCCTTGCCGGATGAAACCAATGCCCGTCTCTGCGCCGAGCATGGCACGGCGCTGCTGATCATGCACAGCGTCGGCGAGCCGAAAATTCCGCACCTTCATCAGCAATGGGCGGATGTGATAAAATCGATGGAGAAATTCTTCGGAGAAAAAATTGCACTCGCGTTGCAGGCCGGCATCGATCGCGATGCGCTGGTGCTCGATCCCGGCATCGATTTTGCCAAGCAGCGCGACGACAACCTCACTGTCATGCGCGAACTCTCACGCTTGCAGCGTTTCGAGCTCCCCATCCTCGCGCCGGTCTCGCGCAAGAAAGTGATCGGTGAGGTGCTGGGGATTGCCGATCCCAAAGATCGCGACGCAGGCACGGTCGGCTGCATCGCCGCGTGCATGCAGGGTGGCGCGAACATCTTGCGTGTCCATCATGTCGCGGCCGCATGGCAATCCGTGAAGGTGCTGCACGCCCTCAACAGCGCACGCGATTGAAATCGTTTGCCTGCAACTCCCCGCAACCCAATGATGCGCCCCTCCATGCAACGCCCGCCGAAAAAATTCGTTCCGGTTCCTTTCGAGTATCATCAGGAAATCGAAATGACCGTCGACTCGCTCACCAACTTGGGCTCAGGCATTGGCAGAATCGATGGCTGGGTGGTGTTCGTGCCCTTCTCGCTTCCCGGCGAGGTGGTCAAGGCCCGCGTCTATCGCAACGACAAAAACTGCTCGCACGCCGACCTCGTCGAGGTGCTTGTCCCCTCGCCCGATCGCGTCCAGCCGCAATGTCCGCTGTTCGGCGAATGCGGTGGCTGCCAATATCAGCATCTCTCGTATGAAAAACAATTGGCGTGGAAGTCGCGCCAAGTGGAAGAGCTTCTCAAGCACATGGCTTGTATCGTTTTCCCGGTCAACCCGTGCATGAGCACGCCGCAAATTTGGAACTACCGCTCGAAGATCACCCCCCACTTCGAAAAGCCCCACAACGGCGAGATCGGCGAAATCGGCTTCCTCGCGAATGGCCGCCGCTCGCAGTTGGTCGATGTGCCCGAGTGCAAAATTGCGATGGATGAAATCAACGCCGCGCTGCCACGGATCCGCGATGAGGTCCGCGCGAAAGCCCACAGCTTCAAACGTGGCTCGACGGTGCTCATGCGCGCGACCGATGGCCGCGTCGAAACCGACTTCAAGGCCACCGCCGCGGAAAAAGTCGGCTCGCTGAGGTTCGAATTTCTCGCCGGTGATTTCTTTCAGAACAACCCGTTCATCCTGCCGGCATTCACCGGCCATGTCGCCCAACAGGCCTCGGCCGGTGGCGCGAAATTTCTCGTCGATGCCTACTGCGGCAGCGGCTTGTTCGCTCTCACGCTCGCAGGAAATTTTGAAAAGGTCGCCGGCGTCGAGGTTTCTGAAACCTCATGCCAATGGGCACGCAACAACGCCGCGGCCAATGGCATCGAAAATGCCAACTTCATGACCGCATCAGCCGAAGCGATCTTCGCGGAAATCGATTTTCCCAAGGACGAAACTGCGGTCGTCATCGACCCGCCACGCAAAGGCTGCACACCGGAATTTCTTGAACAACTCATCGCCTTCCACCCCTCGCGCGTCGTCTATGTGTCCTGCGATCCCGCGACGCAGATCCGCGACCTAAAGCAACTTTCGGAAGGCGGCTATCGCTTGCTTGAAGTTCAGCCCTTCGACCTCTTCCCGCACACCCGTCATCTCGAATGCGTGATGACCCTGGTGCGTGATTAGGCGTTTTTTTCCAACCAAACAGCCGCCGAATTTCCCGCGCGCGTACCAGTGGCAAAACACCCCTGCATGAGGTAACCGCCGGTTGGCGCCTCCCAATCGATCATCTCCCCCGCGACAAAACATCCGGGGAAACGCCGTATCATGAGGTCTTGATCGAGCTCGCTCCAAGCCACACCACCCGCCGATGAGATCGCTTCATCCAAAGGGCGAGGGCCGCTTAACGGGATGACGCAATGCTTCACTTCATCCGCCAGCGATGCGACATCATGCCATTCCTTGCGGGCTAAAATCGCATGCGCCGCATCGGAAAGTTTCCATCGAATGCGCGCCTGATTTAAAAAATCACGCTTCACGGATTCCATTTTTGCAGCGAGCTGCTCGCGCGTGAATGTCGGTTTGAAATCAATCGCGATCTCCGGATGTTTCATCGTGCGCAGCACGGCGCCGAGTTGATAAATCGCACCGCCCTCAAGCCCGTATCTTGCAACAAGCAACTCGCCCACCGCTTGCTGACCATCTGCGCTCACAACAATGTTCTTGAGCGGCTTGCCCTCGGCTAGGGCAAGCGTTTCCGCCGACCACGCATGCTCCCAGCCGCAATTCGCGGGGGCCAGTGGCTGGCATTTGATTTCGCACGCTGCGAAGCACTCGACCCATGACCCATCTGATCCCGTGCGCGACCACGAACCACCGCCCATGGCAAAAACAACCGTTGGCACATGCACCGTTACGCCATTTGAAAATGTAAGTTCGTGCGGCCGCCCGGGCTTGATCCCGACAAGGCGATGCCGCGTCTCAATTTGAACACCCAGCTCACGCAGCCGTGTGATCCATCGCCTCAACAAAGGCGCAGCTTTCATCTCCTTGGGATAAACCCTGCCGCTGCTTGCCTGAAAGGTTTCAATGCCAAGTCCCCCCGCCCATTCACGAAGAGCGCTCGGGTTGAATTCGTTCAACAAGTTTCCCCAAAACACCCGGTCACCGCCGCCATAACGCGTCACGAATTTCTTCATGCTTTCGCCATGCGTGAGATTCAAGCCACCCTTACCCGCAACAAGGAACTTGCGGCCAAGCGATGGCATCGCATCGAAAATCGTCACCGACATCCCACGCATCGCGGCGATTTCCGCCGCGCGAAGCCCGGCCGGACCTCCGCCGATCACGGCCACTTGCAGAGACTGTTGTATTGCCGCCTTTCTGATGCGCCGACGCTATCCGCTGCCCTCGTGGCGTCAATTCATCGATGCGCGCGGATTGACACCATGTCCCCTGCGCTTCAGCTTCCCTAGGAAGCGCCACGCGCTCGTCGAAATCATGATTTTCAAAAGCCTCTGCCGTCACGCCGGAATCGGTGCCAACTCGTACCTTCTGGAAACATCCAGCTCACGCATCGTGCTCGATGCGGGCATGCACCCGAAGCACGAGGCACTTGAAGCAATCCCCCACTACGATTTTCTCGAAGAGGACAGCGTCGATGGGATCGTCATCACCCACTCGCACCTCGATCATGTGGGCACGCTGCCGGTTTTTCTCGAGCAGCAGCAAGGCGCGCGGGTCTACCTCACGCCCGAGACTGCGGAGCTGGCATCGGCGATGCTCCACAACTCGGTCAATGTGATGCAGTCAAAACGCATCGAACTCGGCATCACCGAATACCCGCTCTTCGATCATCGAGACATCGAACGCATCGCCGACTCTTTCGAGCACCGCGGCACCGAGCGCCCCTTCGATCTCGATTCCGATGGCACCGTTCGCGCGACTTTTCACGATGCAGGCCACATCCTCGGCTCAGTCGGCGTCACCGTCGAATGCGAAGGCAAACGCCTGATGTATACCGGTGATGTGAATTTCGAGCACAGCACGCTGCAAAAAGGCGCGCTTTTTCCAGAAAATCCGGTCGACGCGCTGATCGTCGAAACCACGCGCGGCGCGCAGCAGCGCTCACCGGGATACGATAGACATCATGAGGAAAATGAATTTGCCGAGGCCATCCAACGCGTGATCGACCGCAAAGGTTCGGTGTTGATTCCCGTTTTCGCAATGGGCAAAACCCAAGAAGTGCTCGGCATGCTGCATCGCTTCAAAAGCGAAGGGCTGATCCATCACAACACGCCAGTCTACATTGGCGGCCTCGGCACGAAGATGACGCACATCTACGACCGCTACTGTGATGTCTCGCGCCGCCACCTTCCCGGATTCCGCTTTCTCAAGGACATGGACATCGAAGGCGCCAACCGCAAACGCACCGGCCCGATCCCATTCACCAACGGCTGCATTTACGCACTCTCGAGCGGCATGATGTCGGAAAAAACCGTCTCCAATGTCTTCGCGCGGCAAGGGGTCCTGGAAAACAAAAAACACGGTTTGTTCTTCGTCGGGTACGCCGATCCCGAAACCCCCGGCGGCCGCATCCGCGCTGCGAAAAATGGCGACGAGGTCTTGCTCGATCCCGCTTTCCCGGCGGTCAAGTTGCACTGCGAGATGCGAACCTTCGACTTCAGCGGTCATTCGACCCGCGAGGCGATCATGGACTACATTGCAAAGGTCCGCCCGAAGAAAGCCTTCCTCGTTCACGGCGACGACGACGCGGTCGAGTGGTTCCGCGCCGAGATCCACAAAAACCTGCCGAAGACCGAAGCGATCGTTCCGCTACCAGGCGAAGAGCACCGGATCTGATCCCGCGCAAGCCGCAAAGCCTAGCGCTCGATGCGAAAGCCGCGGCAATCCTTGAGTAACGGGATCTCCGCCATGCGATGCTGACGAATGTTTCTCGCCATCGCCGACTCATCGATGATCTCGCACAAAAACGCATCAAGCTCGTCGGCCTCGCCCATCACCTGTAGCTCGACGCTTCCGTCATCGAGATTTTTCACAAACCCACAGACATCGAATCCGCGCGCGAGGTCCTTGACGGTGTATCGGAAACCAACCCCCTGCACCCTGCCTTCAAAAATCACCTGTCTCGCAATCATCAGATCCAACTCACTTGAATTTTTCGGCGAAAGTCTTGGTTGCCGAATTGATAAAACGAATCGCCGTCGCCCGTGGGCGCGAGACGACCAAATGGCGTTTATCCTCGGAAATCACAACGCCGCCAGGCTTTGTAGCTTCGCTTGCGTTAGCCGCCGCGGAAATCAACTCGAGCGCGACTGATTGCAATTTTTCCGCTGCCTCCGCCGAATCCAACTCAATCTCCCACAGAACCGCTGTCGATGCTTCGCCATCGGGTACAAGCACATAGCGGTCGACCGCCCAACACGATGAAAGTTCGTGAGCCATGCCAACGTCACCAGCGCGCTCGAGCCAAAGCCGCAAACCAAGTTGTCCAGCGGACTCGCTGAGATACGGCTCCTCGGGAAGGCCGGTGATCTCGATGCGCTTGGCGGAAATTTCGACAAGCCCAGGCTGCAGGATTTTTCGCGTCGTGAGCGGCGGCTCACGCAAGGCGGCCAATAGCTTTTCACCGCCCTGGACATGCAGCGAGTCGGCATAACCCTTGCCCTCGACCACCGGAAAAGTGGTCAAGCCCTGAATGAATGGCGGCATGCTTGCGAAAAGCTGCTCGACTCCCACATTCGACCTCATCGACATGAATCCACCTTTCAAAGCGTTGACCGCAAGAAACCTCGCTTCGACACCAGCCGACGCACCTTGATGCAGGGCCTCACGCGCGCGCGCGGCATCATCGCCGGGATATGCCGCCGTTGGTGGAAAATGCTGATGCAATAAAATGCGCGAAATCAAACGCAGCATCGCCGCCTGATCCGGAATCGCGGCATCCTCAAATCGATCAGTGATCCATGCCTCCCCGGTGACATCGTCAAACCATCCGCGCGCGCCGGTCGTGCGCACCACCGTGAGCTGCGAAAGCAAATCGTCACCCGATCCAAGCCATCCAATCCACTGATACGCCTCTTTGCGATCATCGATGCCCGAAGGGCCGAAGCGGCTTTCGATCGCCGCCGCCACACGATCGCGCAATTCCTCCGAAGCGATGCGGTGCACCACGGGATTCGAAATGAAACGCAGGCCAAATTCCTTTTCGACACGCGCAATGGCCTCGGTAGACACCGACACCTCGCCGCCCCCCTGCGCCAATGATCTCAAGGATTCGTTCTCACGCTTTAGCAGCTCATTCTCATCGAGCAAAATTTTCAACCGATCCCCCTGCCCGGACGGACCTTCTCCCAATGATCGCCAATGGAGACCCTGCAAAATTCCACCCACGCCAATGGCGGCACCCATCAACCACGGCAGCAATGTTCTGGGGTCGGCCACGGATCAAAAATTCGACTCAGCGGCCCACTGGGCGCGCGTTGGGATTGGCAGGCGCCTTGCCTGAATCCTCTTTGAACGGATTTACATCCAAGGCCGACGACTTCACGCCAAAGACCTCCTCGAAAGTTTTGCCCGGAAGCAAGTTGTACACAATCGGCGCGCTGCGGTTGCCCTGCGCGTCATACACATAACAAACCCGCTGGACCGGCATCTCGGTGCCGGTGCCGGGGTCGAGTCGCTTGTTTCTCGCGTCAAACATCCGCTCCTCCACCAGTTGGCCGTCGGACTTGCGATAGCCGTAACTGACCTTGAAAAGCAGGTTGTTGGCACCATCGTAAATTTTACAGCTCACCGGGTTACTGTTCGAGTCCATCCGATAATTTGTCATCATCACCAAGACCCCGTTGGCATTCATTTTTTTCTTGGTGAGCGAACGGTTGTCGGGCGTACGGGTAAACAGCGTGCGCGATCCGTCATCGTGTCGCATGACGCGCACATTGGGGCCATCAACCGCCTCAATCTCGTCGGCCCACACCTGCATGCACATGCAAAGCACCGATAAAACCGCCAGCAGCGGATTGGATATTTTCCAGTTTGCCAGAAAGCTCACGCAAGCCAAGGTAGTTGCGCAAGGCGGACGCTGCAAGCCGCCAGTTTCACATGATCTGGAAAACCCGCCGCGAGACACTCGACCTCAGCCGTCGCGCACGCGTCATGGGTATTCTCAATGTCACGCCGGATTCGTTCTCGGACGGCGGCTCCCACTTCGGCATCGAGGCCGCATTGACCCATGCCCGCGAAATGATTGCGCAAGGTGTCGACATCATCGATGTCGGAGGCGAATCCACCCGCCCCGGTTCGCTGCCGGTTCCGGCGGATGAGGAAACCATGCGAACCGCACCAGTCATTCGCGCGCTGCGCGCCGAATGGGACGGCTTGATCTCCATCGACACCTCGAAGGCCGCGGTCGCGAATGCGGCGATCGAATCCGGCGCGGACATCGTCAATGACGTGAGCGGCTTACGGGCTGACCCGCAGATGGCCGATGTTTGTGCCGAAAGTCGCTGCGGCGTGATCGTGATGCACATGCAGGGCACGCCCAAAGACATGCAGGTTGCCCCGCAGTACGCCGATGTGGTGAGTGAAGTGGCGGATTATTTCATCAAACGCATGGCCTCACTCACCGCGCGCGGCATTGACGCGGAAAACATTTGCGTCGATCCGGGCATCGGCTTCGGAAAAACTCTCGATCAAAACATCGCGCTTCTCAATGCCCTGCACCAAATCGCGCCTGCAGGCCGACCGCTCTTGCTCGGAGTTTCCAGAAAATCCTGCATCGCGGGCTTGCTCGAAAGCACCGACATCAAAGAGCGCGACTGGCCCACGGTCGCCATCACCTCATGGGCGAGACAGCGCGGAGTCATGTTGCACCGCGTGCATGAGGTGCGGGCCAATCTAGAGGCCTTGCGCATGACCGAAGCCATCATGGGCTGATGGTCGGCAGTCATTGCCGCATCTCATCTTGGAACCGCAACCGCACCGACTGGCTTGAGGGCATTGCGATATCTCGCAATCGCATCAACGATCCCGTGCGCAATCGCCTTTTGATACCTTTCATTGTGAATAAGGCGAGCCTCACGCTGATGCGACATGAATCCGCCTTCAAACAAGATGGCCGGATGCTTCACGCCGGAAAGCACGCTGAAGCGCGCCCGCTTGATGCCACGATCAAAGGTATTGGTGCCGAGTCTTTGTTTCACCGAACCATGCACCGCGGTGGCCAAAGCGACATTTGCAGAATCATGCTCATTACCAGCGCGGGCATTGTAATCTGAGGCGATCGTGTCCCTGCCGTAATGCGAAACACCGGCAGGCGAAAGAGTGAATGTTTCAATGCCCCGCGCCTCACGACCACCCGCATTGAAATGAATGCTGATGAATAACGAGTTTTCCGTCCTGGCATTTGCCAGATTTACCCGCTCTTGAAGTGATAGATATCGATCGCTCTCGCGGGTCATCACGACCTTGAATCCACGCTTCTCGAGCATCAGCTTGGTCATGGCCGCCACCTTCAGATTGTACACCGCCTCGGTGCCGAGCGAATTGGTGGCACCCGCGTCCACTCCGCCATGCCCGGGATCAAGAATGATCGTGCTGAAATTTTCCGCATTCTTGATGAAACGCGGACGCAAAACCGGATCAACCAACTTATCAAAATCGATGCGCGAGATGCATGCCTTGTC